>Ga0272441_10000062_pt1 | contig 233167 bp, 180 predicted proteins | sample SSMProp6N_FD_193582 | JGI IMG/M metagenome (GOLD analysis project Ga0272441, IMG submission 193582) | Marine sediment archaeal communities from Little Sippewissett salt marsh, Falmouth, MA, United States - SSM-Prop-6N | ecosystem: Environmental > Aquatic > Marine > Wetlands > Sediment ...
AATTCCGGGGTCTTCCTCCTTCGCTGAAGCTTCCGACTCCGCTCGAGGCTTCGTCGGGACAGAGTCGGCTCGGTAAACTGAGTGGCGAGGGGGAAAGACCGCAGACTACCGGGCGGACACACGGGTCCGCCCCTACTCGCGGGACACTTGCCACTTCCCTTCCCTGGGCAGGAATTCCGGGGTCTGCCTCCTTTGCTGAAGCTTCCGACTCCGCTCGAGGCTTCGTCGGGACAGAGTCGGCTCGGTAAACTGAGTGGCGAGGGGGAAAGACCGCAGGCTACCGGGCGGACACACGGGTCCGCCCCTACTTTGGTAATCCATAATATACAGCATCCTCAAGTTCCTTTTCAAGGTCCATGAGTTCTAATCTCCGGGATTCCTTCAAGTCACTAACTCGCTACGCTCGAGTTAAGAGGTCGGAGTGGCGAGGGGGAAAGACCGCAGGGTACCGGGCGGACACACGGGTCCGCCCCTACTTTGGTAAGCCGTAGTAGACGTCGTCCTCAAGCTCTTTTTCAAGGTCCATGAGTGCGAGTCTACGGGATTCTTTTTTCTCACCGGACCAGCGGGTTTTGGGGATTATGAGGTGTTTTTTCTCAAGAATGCGTTCCTTAACCTCCGGCTGAAGGAGTAGATTGAACATCCGTTCGATCTCTTCTTCAACATCAATCTTAGGTGTAAACCCGTATTCATCAGGGAGTTTATTGTACAGGGGCTCAAACGGGTGCTGGTCTGCTTCTACTCTTGGGTTTTCAATGCGCTGTACCTGTACATCCAAATTGAACTTTTCTATGCCTATCTTCGCAACTTTATAGGCCAGGCCGCGTGCGCTGGATATTCCGGATATCTGGTTGACCACACCGTACTGGCCCGGCTCGGGAGGATGGACAATGAGACGGGTTACGCATTCCATTGCGTCCTGCAAAGCGATAAATCCGCGGATCTGCTTTCCTAGGCCGTACAGGGTGAGCGGAATATCTATAACTGCCTGGGCAACGAACCGGTTTATGATAGTACCGAACCATTCGTCCACATCGTACCGTGTCCTGAGACGGGAGTCTGCTGATACCTGGTCCGTATGCACGCCGAAGATAACACCCTGCATGATATCGTAGGAACGGAGCCACCAGTATTTGCACGCTTCGTATACATTAAAGGTGTCCTGCACCTTGCTCACATGGTAGAAGGAAACCGGATCCCGCGGAGTGATCTCTCCGCCCATGCTCCATTCCCTGTCATCCCACTGCAGTACCGCGTCTGCAGGGAACAATCCCTCAAATAGGGGACGGCCTGTGAGCGGAGTACCGTATTCACCCATTGTTCCGAGTTTTATAAGATTCGTTTCAGGAACTGTATCCCTCATATTGAACAGGAGACCGAGTGTGCCCAGAACATTGTTTTCCTGAACGCCTATGGCGTGCTGGACATCTATCATGCTGTAAGGAGCTGAGGGACATTCACCATAGTGTACGATCGCTTCAGGTTTTACCTCGTCCATGAATTCCTTAAGTTTATCCCGCTCCCTATATATATCTATCTTACGGAACTGGATATCATATCCGTGTACTTCCTGTGCTGCGTGAAGACGGTCTGTCATGCGGGCTATGGGCACGACCGTATGCCCTCCCCTTTCCATGAGCCAGTCACGCCGTGCATAGTTGTCCACTCCGCTGACCTTACACCCGAGATTGCTGAGCCACAGGGCAAGTGTCCAGCCGAGATATCCGTCTATGCCAAGGATCATGACGCGCATGTCCTTGAGCATGTAGCCGTATTCGGTCTCTTTCCACTCAGGGCATTCTTTGAAGGTTATTGCCATGGGGTCAAACAGGCCGAGATCGGACCTGCGCCTGCATTCGGCCAGAATATGGGTGTCATCTGCACCATGGGTTTTCTGGAAGTCTTCTACTGACTGTCCGCATGCGCGGAAGTCCACTTTGCCTGCAAGGTCTATGGCAGGACAGTTCCAGCAGGTGCATTGGGCGTTATGCATTTGTTTTTTCCTTGAAAAAACAGTAAGTAGTAAACAGTAAGTAGTAATTAAAACAGTAAGTAGTAATTAAAACAGTAAGTAGTAAATAGTAAGTAGTAAGTAGAACTACAGACCGAATAAAAATAATTAAAATAGTAAGCAGTAATTAAAACAGTAAGTAGTAAATAGTAAGTAGTAAGTAGAACTACAGACCGAATAAAAATAATTAATACAGTAAGTAGTAATTAAAACAGTTAGTAGTTAGCAGTAAGCAGTAAGTAGTAATTAAAACAGTAAGTAGTAAATAGTAAGCAGTAAGTAGAACTACAGACCGAATAAAAATAATTAAAATAGTAAGCAGTAAGTAGATCAACAATAAAAATAATCACGAACAAATAAAACGAAGAATGGATCAAGTTATACTGTTGCTTAGGCCTTCCAGCATTTTGAATATTTCAACAATATCCTTATATATGTCATCTAATTCTTCTTGTGTAATAAAATCCAATTCTTTAGAGATCACCATCTGAGTATCGAGTTCAGCAGTTGATCCCTTGGATATATTTAAAAATCTTTTAAATTCATTAGCAGACTGTCGGGCTTGCCCTTCGGCTATGTTTGATGGAATTGAAACCGCAGATCTACGAAGCTGCGATGTCAAACCGTATATTTCTTCGTTAGGGTATTTTTGTGAAAGCAAATACACCTTTTTGACAAGCTGTATCGCTTTCTTCCAAACTTCCAAGTCTCTGTAATTCTTCCACATTTGCTTTTTTCCTTGAAAAAACAGGTTTAGACAGGATCACAGGATCAACATGATAGTTAAAAGAAAGACAAGAACAGAACCACTAAGACACGAAGTCACCAAGAAAAGGTTATGTATTAAAGACACGAAATTGGGTTTCACGCCCATAATCCGGAATACAACGCCTCTGTGCTTCGGTATTTAATAAAAAATAAAGAATGGAGTATTATATTCATAAAATTGGGAATGCAAGGATTATTTCGTTAACATAGGGTGTAAAAGTAGAAAGTGTAAGAGTATAAGAAATCCGATATTTTGTCAAAATTCGTCATGTGATAGGGGCATTTTGACAGATGTCAAGGGGAAATTTCTAATATTTCACTAATTCAGTGAAAAGTTAAAAGTTAAAAGTTAAAAGCAAAAGAAGAAAGAATAAAACAGGAAAAGCCGGGGTCTTCCCGACGCTGATTTTCCAAATCAGGCCGGGATCTTCGAGAAGACCCCGGGCTACCGGGAGAAAAGAACGTATCAATCCCGGGCGGGAGGTTGCAATGATACCGGGGAGGAGGGACGGAATAAGATTAATATAATGGATTTTTGATGTAAGATGTAAATACAGGGAAAGAAGAGAAGAGAAAAGACAGGGGAAAAGAGGGAATATTGAACAGGGAATATCGAACAAGGAACACCGATTGAAGATTTAAGAAGTGGAGAAAGAAAAAAGATTGCCGTGTTATTGACATTCACGGCATAGACCCCAGCGAAATATGTATTAGGCACATCAAAGAAGCGTGATTGCACGGGACAGGCGCAGGGCCTGGCCTGAAAAGTAGAGAGGAAGGGAAAGGAGTGTAAAGTCGTGTGCATGTCCGTTAGCACGATTTGTCCGGGCTTTCACCAGAGACGGCTCTGTGCTGTTGAACCGTAAGCCGAATGACCGGTTCTTTTCCCCCAGGAATACGTGCAATGATTTCAGTGTTCCGGTCTTGCCGGCTTTGACCTCTACAGGAAAGACCATACTGCCGAGCGCATAAACGTAATCCACCTCAGCACTGGAATTTTTTTTCTCTCTCATCCAGTAGAAAAGCCGGGGCTCTTCAAACAGTTCCCCTGCATAAAGGAGTTCCTGCCCTATAAACTGCTCGCACACAGCACCATTATTAACAAGCAGAATATCTTCAGCCTGTTCAAAATCAAGTATACTTAATCCCAAGCTCCGGCATAACAGCCCTGTATCAAGAAACAGGACTTTAAATATCTTTTCGTTGATTTCCGCTTTGAGAGGAATCCCGTTTGCATATGTATGAAAAACCGGATGGAGCACACGGGCAAGGCTTAATAATTCAAGGGCGGGCTTCAGGTCGCGTGAACGTTCTTCCCTGTCAACATGACTGTATTTGAATTTTCTTCCGATCAGTTCAGGAACCTTGTCAAAGATCTTCTGCACACGGCTGTGCTTTGCCCGCTGTGCATATTTGTTGAAATCATCACGAAATGTTGACAGCACTGACTGCTGTACCTGCGCACATTCCTTGAATGAACCTGCAGATGCAAATGCTTTTACAGCTTCAGGAAGCCCCCCTACAAGATGGTACTGTTTGACCATGTTCAGCGCTTCTGAATGAAGAGCGGACGGGACTTCTTCTCCCGGAGACCAGCCCGAAAGCCATTCATATAATGAATCCCGTTTCAGAGCAAGAAGAAATTCCTCAAACCTCATGGGGCCCAGGTGAAGGTATTCTATCCTGCCGACAGGCATTGAAAAGGAATGCTCCTTTAGTACAAATTCAAGCAGAGACCCGGCAGAGACAATATGAAGCTCAGGCATTTTTTCATGGAAATATCTCAGCGAAGCAAAGACATCAGGAGCAGCCTGGATCTCGTCAAGGAATAACAGGGTCTCTCCCGGTACTATGCGGGTATTATATGCTGCTTCAAGCAGAGGGAGTATGGTTTCAGGTGATCCGGATCTGAAAAGGGATGAGGCATCAGTAGAAAATTCAAAGTTGATCTCAAGAAGATCTTTGAAATGCTTTTCTGCAAACATGTGAACAAGAAAGGACTTGCCAACCTGGCGTGCACCACGGATTACCAGCGGTTTTCTGGTATTCCTGTCTTTCCATTCTGTTAAATAATCAAGGGCAAAACGGTGATATTTTACCATGTTTAATCTCCATTGTCTGGTTATTTAACACGGGTTATTTTAGCCTTTTATTAAGATTTGTCAAGGAAAATCCTGGAAGAATTTTGCGGGACACGGGACACGTTAGAAAAATAAAAAAAACCAAAAATCCATTTCAATCCCTTTTTTCCATATCTCAAGATCGCGATAATTGTTACTCATTTCTCTTCTCCTTTAAAACATTTAAAAGAGGGGATGTTACAACACACTAGAAAGGCACGAGGCTTTAATCTGTTTTGTGTTTAACGGCAAACGCAAAAAAGACATCCCTGCCCGCACACAGCATACCCGATGTATCGTCATATTCATAGTCGGAATTGAATCCGGCTTTTTTGTAGTCCTCCCTGCTGAACCGTCTGCTGTCCCGGCCGTATGCCTGCAGAAATACTTTGCCTGCATAGAGTTCAGAAGAAATATGGGAATGGGGTACACTGTATTTTTCAGGGACCGTTTTCCTGTGCACATCTGCAAGTATCACGTTAAGAAGGGATACGTTCCCGTTATGCAGCAGTATCGGATGCGCTTTGCCGTATATGCTGTACTGCTCTTCAGAATAGGTAATTTTTATCCTGCGTGCAAGTTTTGTATGGATCGCTTTTTTCTCAAGAAAGGCCTGTATCGTATTATCCCGGCTGGTCCCTACCGGTTCCCCCAGGCGGGATTTCAGGTAGAATGATGCAGCAGCAGAGTGCCCGAAAATCTGATCAGGCCAAGGATCAGGGGGAGGAGATTTCGGTGGAGTATTTTTAACCGGCATGCAGCCTGCAAACACGAGAAAACATATCAGCAGCTTTCTTTTCATTTTTAATTCTCCGGCACAGGTTCAGTGCCCGCTCTGTTAAGTGAAGATATTCTGATCGGTATCCAGAGAAGGAATATCCGCCTTTTGGTTCCGGCCCGTTCATACCCGAACATCCTGGCAAACAGGGAAACATATTTCCTGTCCTGCCCTTCCCGTTCATACCGCCACACGAGCGGCAGTCCGCTCGCCAGTTCGTCCCCTTCTTTGCTGTATCTCCAGTAAACAGGAGGGATCACTTTTGTCGTATATCCGGATCTGCTCCTGAACCGCCAGTAGAGCGGGAAAACGACCCTGCTGCTTATCTGTGTTTCTTTGCTCGTATAGTGCCAGTATATCGGTACAACAAGCATTGAATCGGATTTAGACGAGTGCCTGCTGAATAATAAAGGGAATAATACCTTTGTACTGACTTCAGGGGATTTCTGTGACATGTATATGAGGAAATAGTTCAGTACTGACATTGTATCTTTATTCTCATAGTGGCCGGCCAGCGGGAAGATCCCCCATGTGTTCCGGTTCTGCGACGTATTCCAATAGACCGGAAGAACAAAGCCGCGTGATCCGCCCGATCTGTATTTCCTGACCCAGAACAGAGGTGTTATCACATCCTTTTTATACGGATCTTTCCGTGAAAAGTAGAACGGCACCAATGTTGAGAGCTTTGTATGTTCACTTTTGTCGGTTTTAGAAAAATAGAGAGGGAAAAAGGTGGTGAATTCCGAATCGGGAGTTTTCCGGCGGTACATATTGAGAATATACCATCTGGACGATGTGCCTGATCTGCTCTTGAAAAACCCCGTGAGCGGGAACACTCCCCAGCACCGCGTATCCCCTTCAGTGTTCCAGTAGACCGGCGGGATTATTCCCCGGGACGAGCCTTTTTTATATTTCCTGACCCAGAAAACCGGAGTTACAATATCCTTGCGGCGCTGATCGCGGTTGTAGAAATAAAACGGAAAGAAATAATCGGTCAATGAGTCGGCATTCCTTGAATGCAGATATACCGGGAAAAAGGTCAGCATCTTCGATCCCGGGGTCGATCGCCAGTAGAGGTTACAAAAATAGCCCTGCGCTGAACCGGAACGTGTATCTCTGAACACACCGGTGATCGGGAAGATCCCCATACTCCGCATGCTGTTTGAAGTGTTCCAGTAGACCGGCAGTGCAAATCCCCGTGATCCGCCGCTTTTGTATTTTCGCACCCATGATACAGGTGTGCATATGTCCCTTTTTGCAGGATCGGAGCGATAGTAATACAGCGGTAGGAATGCATCAGTCAATGTTCCGGAATCCCTTGAATGAAAATATAACGGGAAAAAGGTCAGCATCTTCGATCTCGGAGTCGATTGCCAGTAGAGGTTACAAAAATAGCCCCGCGTTGAATCGGAACGTGTATCCCTGAATACACCGGTGATGGGGAATACTCCGGTGGTATGCATTCCCTGCGAAGTATTCCAATACACAGGAAGAATGAATCCGCGCGATCCGCCTGACAGGTATTTTCTTGACCATGATATCGGTGTTATCAGATCCCTCATGCCGGAGCTGCGGCGGTAGTAGTAGAGAGGTATTGCCGCAGAGGCGGTTGTATCCTTTGTCCTGTTCTTCATGTACAGGAACAGAGGAAACACGGTCGTCAGTTGGCTCCCCGGTGATTCCTGCCAGTACACATTGAGCAGATGTCCGCGGGATGACCGATCGGAGATGTTCCTGTAATGCCCCACAAGAGGAAATACGCCCCAGCTCCGCATATTCCCCGAGGTGTTCCAGTATACAGGAAGAACGAACCCGCGTGAACCTCCCTGTTTATAGTTCCGGATCCAGGATAAAGGTGTGAACGTATCCTGCACGCCCTGTGAAGCGGTACGGCAATACAACGGGAACAGTACTGATGTTTTCCGCATGGTGTCTTCATACCTGAAATAGTTCAGGAATAAGCTGTGTTTTGCGTGCAGATTTTTTGTGTAATACCCGACCGGCGTAATAAGCAGCCGGTCCGACCTATCGGACCGGTAATACCATAACGGAAATAATATGTCATGCCTCCTTTGTGCACTTTCCGATTTCCGGCCCCACCATACAGGAAAGAACCCGTAATAGCTCCGGTCCGGCCCTTTAAAGCTATATGCGGAAAGGAACATCCAATGGCTTGTTTTCGGGGTTTTTCGGGAAAATCCGACAGGGCTTATCAGCATCCGGTTTTTACCGGTCCGCCACCATGCATATAACGGGGCGAGCATATGCATATGGAATTTTTCATCCTTTCCTCCGAATGATGCAAAGAACGGAAACAGCGACCGCAGTCCCAGGGACAGGGTCCCGGTTTTTGCCATCTCAACCAGAGGACCGAAACTGAAGCCTATATTCCATGTATTCCCCTGTCTCCCCGCGAAGAAGAGCGGTGTTACGTGCAGGTATGAATCAGGTGTTTTTCTCCTGTAATACAACGGGAACAGACAGTAGTTCTTAACTGTATCTGTACCTGAATACCACCATATCGGGAAAAAGGTCCTGACGCTCGATCCTGAACGGGAGTCCATGGAAAAGTAGGGCGGAAGCACGCGTATCTTTCTGCCGGGAGTGTCCACAGCCCAGTAAACCAATCCCGTCTGCTGTACCCCGATCGATCTCATCCTGTCCCTGTATTTGAAATAAAAAGGCAGTATGAAGGAACACTTCTTTCCGCTTGCAATGTTTTTATAATAGAACAGTATCGGAAAAACCATCCTGGTCTTTTGTGTCTTTGATGTCCTGCTGTAAAAGACCGGCGCAAATGCTGTGGTAGAGGATTCGGGATCCTTATGGAAGTACATCAGCGGGACAAGTACTCTTGTTACGGCCTTTCCTTCGTTCTTCCGGCTTGTATAGTAGAAGGGAAAGAATATCGAATAATCTCTTTCAGGTGTGATCCGTCTGAAAAAATTAAGGAAATAACCTGTTGATGTCCCCTTCTCCTTATCTTTAAAATGCCCTGCCAGAGGGAACATTCCGAGACTGTATTTTCTTTTTGACGTATCCCAGTACACAGGCAGGAAAAATCCGCGTGATCCGCCCGATCTGTATTTCCTTATCCATGATATCGGGGTTATCAGATCTCTTTTTTCCGGATCGCGTTTATAAAAATAGAGGGGAAGTGTGATTGAAAGTGTTTCATCTTTTTCATGGTCTTTCCTGTGAAAGAACAGCGGGAAGAAAGCGGCAGTCTTCCTTAGAATAGATCTCTGCCAATACACATTCAGCACATACCCCCGGGAGGATTTTGTGTATGTATCCTTAAAACGGCCCATCACAGGGAACAGACCCCAGCTCCGCATGCCGCTTGACGTATTCCAATAGACCGGAAGAACAAAGCCGCGTGATCCGCCCTTCCTGTATGTCCTTATCCATGATATCGGGGTTATCAGATCTTTTTTATGCGGATCACGCCTGTAATAGTAGAGCGGCACAAACGTATCCGTTACATATTTCCTTTCCGCATCCTGTTTATGAAAGAAAAGCGGGAAAAAGGCTGCGCACATTCCTTCAGGTGACCCTGACCAGTAGGTATTCAGCACAAGAAGCCTTCTGCTTTTGTCACGCCGCGAATAAAACCCGAAGAGTGTGGCAAAGGTCTTATCCCCGGTGCCTTTTTTGGAATAGTACCAGAGCGGAACTACAACATTACGCGTATATATTCTGTTTCCCGGTTTTTCAGATCCGTCAGCAGGCACGGAGTCTTTCCTGTCAAAAAACCATATCGGAAGAAGGAGATGTGTTTTTCTGACATATGTCTCCGTCTTTTGAGAACGCTGCCAGTACAGCGGGAAAAACGTTCTGAAGGAATCACCCTGATCATGGGACTCGTACCAGTTCAGTGCAAGCAGCCTCTGTGCATCGCCCTTTCTTGTGTAGAACCCGAGAGGGGTGATCACGCTCTTTTGTGTGTCCCCTTTACGCGCATACCAGAATAACGGAAAGAGTGCTGCCTGTTTTTCAGACTCCTCAATTCCCGACTTGAAGAACAGGAAGGGAAGAAATGCGAAACTTTTTGCTTTTTTTACTTTATTGTGTGCATAGTGGAAAAGGAGCAGAATGTTTGTCCAGTTTCCGTGTGTTGAATCATACGCAGCGAAAAGAGGCACCAGGGTCTTGAACGAGCTTGAGAATTGGGGAGAGGTACGCCGGAAGGAAACCCACGGCCCCAGCATATTGAATGTCTTTTCCCGATCCCTGTAATTCCACCATATGCCCAGAGCTCCCTTGAAAACAGCATCCCTGTTTCTGTCGCTGTATTTGAATCCTACCGGGAAGAACATATTGAACCGTACGCCCGGCTCCCGTGTGTACCTGAAAAACGTACCGGCAGTCCAGGTAAACCTGGATTGCTTTTCCGGCATTCTGATATCCCACCAGATAAAAGGAATGTAAATATTCCGTGTCTTGAATTCAAGATCCCGGTTCTGCGGGTTCCCGGCTTCAGGTGCAGGTTTCAGTTTTTCCGGGCCTTTAATTTCCGTTTCATCAGCCGAAGAGCACCGGAAGCACATGCCAAGAAAAAGGCTCCCGATCAGAACAGCATGAAGATATTTTTTCAAGCGTATTTCCTGTAATAATTCCTGTCAGACAGATTATTCGGTTTTCTGCATACCTGAAGGCATGGACAGTTTCCATTCATTATTCTCTTTAATGAACAGCACCTCGGCCGTGTCTTTTTCCCTGCCTGCTATCCGTGTGACCTTAAGAACAGCCTTGTCCCCGGTAATTTCGGCTTTTCCGTATTTGAATTTTGTCTCTGCAGTGGACTTCTGGATCGCGACCCTGTCTTCAAATGCCATAGACGCGATCTGCGATGCAATAACGGTCTGGAGCATCAGCCGGTAGCATTCGACCGTTTCTTCTATCTTGCCCTGCTTGAGCAGGGAAATGTAATAACTGAATGTCTTTTCGGGTGCTGAGAATTCAGTCCGAGGCTTATCCGAAATAATTTTCAGAAAACGTATATTGTTCTTATCCAGTTCTATCAGTTCTCCCTTCCGGCCTTTAATCTCGACCGAACTGCCGTAAATATGGATAATCTCCCCTTTTACTTTTGTCCCGTCTCGTAATTCAAGCTCTGCATTGTCATTCTGTTCCGCACGCTCGTCGTTCGAGAGGAGCGGCATCGCGAGTTTCCATTCCCCGTTCTCCCTGACCAGTACTACCTCAGCCTGCTGCTCCTTGCCATCAGTCTTCTGCCATACCGGCAGCCGTGCTTTATTTCCCTCAATAACCGCTTTACCGATCCTGAATTCAGTCTTTACCATTGCCTCCTGCATACCTGCTTTGTCTGCAGGGCTCATTCCTGCAATTTCTTCAGATATCATTTTCTGGTACATCAGCCTGTAGCAGTTGACTGTTTTTTCAACATTCCCCTGTCTCATGAGTGAAAGAAAATGCTCAAAGCTCTTCTCTGGTGTGGCAAACTCGGGTTTGGGAACCGGTTTGGCAAATGTCACCGACCGTATTTTCTGAAGCTGAAGGACCAGCAGCTCGCCTCCTTCACATTTGATCTCAACAGCCTGAACATACGCGTGCGTTATTGTGCCGCTCATTTTTGTCCCGTCTATCAGCTCAATGATCTCACCATGGCAGAAACATGCTGCGGCAACCATCATACATACACATGAAATAACCGTTTTTTTCATCAGAATCCCTTTCGTAAATAAGGTTTTGTAATTAATATATATATTATATATTAATATTTGACTAAATGCAAGTAATTTTCCTAAAGAGCACAGTAAGCTGTGCTGAGGCTTGTATTTTTTTTATAAAAATCTTGACATCCCCTGTATCGGGTCTACAATGTATTCAAAATGAGCGTTTAAGGGGACAATAATGTATACACTACAAAATGCACGGCTCGCAATGTGTTTAGCTCTGCTGAGCACAGCCTTTTTCCCCGGCTGTGGATGCGACTCAAATGGCGAAAGTAACGGGCACGTCAGCATGGCGGATATTTCTATCACCGATGTGATAATATACGAAGGAGACAGCGGTTCGACGGACATCCTTTTTACGGTAACAGCATCTTCCGAGCCTTTGTCCGGATATACTATTTCCGTAGACTGGACCACTGCAGACGGGACAGCTACAGCAGCAAACAGCGATTTCACTGCTGCCAGCGGGATGGTGACGTTTGTGAACGGCGGCCCGTTGACGCAGCAGATAACGGTCAATGTAAACGGGGATGAAGTCTGGGAGAATGACGAGGATTTCTGCATTAATCTTTCCAATCCCGTGAATGCGGGTATTTCTGATGCGCAGGGGGTTGGTACTATCCTGAATGATGACGGTGTGAGACGCCTGGTTGATCCCACTTCAGACGGCGGGGTGAAGGACGGCCTGGCCTGGTCGACAGCGTACCATGACGTCCAGCCTGCAGTAGACGATGTCCAGGCCGAAGGAGAAGGCGAAGTATGGGTCTCTGCCGGAGTATATACAAACAACAACAGCGGAACTGCTACAGTACTCACGCTCAAGAGCTCAGTGAAGGTTTACGGGGGATTCAGCGGGTACAAAGGAGGTGCGGGACTGCAGGAGTCTTCCCGTTTGGACAGGGACTTCAGGATACATGAATCCAGACTCGATGGTACTGACACGGCATGGCATGTTGTTGTGGGTGCTGACGCGGCAGTTCTGGATGGTTTTACTGTCACCCGCGGAAATGCAATAGGGCTCCCCGAAAACAAGGGCGGCGGCCTTTGCTGCGAAAGTGTGAGTCCGCGAATAGCCAATTGTATTTTCCACGGTAATCAATCCCGTTTTGCCGGCGGTGCCGCATATTTCTTCGGATCCGAATCCTGTATTGAAAACTGTCTCTTTTTGAGGAACTGTGCCTCCAGTAAAGGCGGCGGAATCGCGTCAAATACCGGCGGGCAGCTCACTATTGTTAATTGCAGATTCTTTGAAAACAAGTCAATTTTGGAGGGAGGGGCTATTGCCCTCTCCGATTCAACCGGGAATATCAGGAATTGTGTCTTTGCAGGGAATTTCAATTATGACCAGTCCGGGGGTGCAATCTCCAACCACCTGAATTCAAGTCCTGAAATAACCAACTGCGTTTTCGTCTCGAACGACGCTGTTATTTACGGCGGGGCAATTGCGAATAACCTTGGCTCAAACCCGATTATCACCAATTCCATTTTCCTGAACAATACTGCGATATACGGCAATGGAGAGATCTATAACAATAATTCCGTGCCGCAGGTGAAGAACTGCATTGTTGACGGCAGCGGCGGCAGCGGATCATGGGATACGTCGTACGGCGACGATATGGGGGGAAATATCGACCAGGATCCCTCTTTTTCAGGAACGGATGATTTCCATTTGAACCCGGATTCCCCGGGTATTGATGCGGGTGACGGGGACGCTGCGCCGGAATACGATATTGAAGGAAGCCCGCGTTACGATTCAACGGTTACGGACACAGGTACGGGTGCGGTGACTTTTACTGATATCGGAACGTATGAATACAGCGGCGACTACCTGGGGCTTACATCTCCGAATGGTACGGGAACGTACCTGGAGGCTGAATCCTGTTCAATCGAATGGACCTCTATCGGGATCTCCGGACAGGTGGAGTTGCATTACACGATCGATGGCGGTGTGTCCTGGAATCTGATCGATACAGTCCAGTTTGACAGCGGGCCGTATGCCTGGGCGATACCGAACGGGGTGAACAGTACCCAGTGCATGGTGCGCGTGCGTGAAGCAACCGGTCCGCTTGCCGATACTTCGGATTCGGTCTTCGAGATACGTGTGCCTGTTGTGCTCTATGTTGACGGAAGCGTGGCCGCTTCGGGCAACGGCCTGTCATGGGCTGAAGCATTCAAGACTATTCAGGAAAGTCTGCTGGCATCTGAATATGGTGACGAGATCTGGGTTGCCCAGGGAACGTATACGAACAACGGAGGCGGAACTGCCACAGTACTACACCTGGTAAGCAACGTGGCGCTCTACGGAGGATTCGACGGCACAGAAGTCAGCAGAAGCGAACGGGACTGGACTGCACATTCCACGATCCTTGACGGTGAAAATACAGCTTACCATGTTGTCAGAGGGCACAATAATGCTGTGCTTGACGGCTTCATCGTGACCGGGGGAAATGCTGCAGGCACAGACGAGGATAGCAAAGGCGGAGGAATGTTAATCACATCAACGACTCCGCTTATAAGGAACTGTGTCTTTGACAGTAATACAGCTAATACCGGGGCTGGATTGTATTCACTCAAGAACGGATCACCTGTTTTTGTGGACTGTGTTTTTACAGATAACATTGCAAACTCAGCCGGCGGTGCAGTATCTTCCAACGATGACTGTCCCCTTTTTATCCGCTGCAGGTTTTCCGGGAATTCGGCAACGCGTGGAGGGGCGATCTATGCATGGGGAAGCTTTGTTGCTGTAGAGTGTCTTTTCACAGCGAATGCGTCCACAGGGAATACCCCCGGTGAGGGCGGCGGTGCCGTCTATTTCGGAGGCGCCGGAACAGAGGCTGTATTTACAAACTGTACGCTGTATGGGAATAGTGCAGTAAACACAGGGGGAGCAATCCACTCGGAGGACAACTGGTATGCCAATATAGAGAACACTATTATATACGGGAATACAGCCGGGGTAAGCGGGGACCAGATCTACATTAATGATGGCGTAATCTTCCATTATTACAGCAATGTAGAGGGATCAGGAGGGAGTTCAAGCTGGGATACGAGCTTCGGAATAGATATTGTCGGAAATATTGACGTTGCGCCGCAGTTTACCGATCCTGACGGGCCTGACGACATACTCGGTAATGCTGATGACGATTTCTCTCTTCTTTCCACCTCCCTTTGCTCAGATGCGGGAGACAATGCACTGGTGCCGCTGGACGACTATGATCTGGATGGTGACGGAGACGTTCTCGAGCTCCTTCCGCTGGACTTCGAAGGGAATGAGAGATTCAAAGATAATCCGGCAGTTAGTGATTCGGGGAACGGTACTGCGCCTATTGTTGATATCGGTGCTTATGAATACCAATAGGCACAGTCTTGCTGTGCAGTGGGAGAGTTTAAGGGTGGCAGGCGGAGCCGGCGTTGCCGGGAGTATTGGAATGCGGATTGCGCCTCCGGCCCAGAGGGGCCTACGCCCCGGCGGGGATTCCGGAGTGCGGAAATCAAAAGAAGAGAAGAGAAAAGAGGGAATATCGAACACAAGTAAGTAAGAATGGAGTGTTGGAGTAGTGGAGTAATGGAGTGTTGGGAACAATAAGAAGAAAGAAAAAGCCAAGCAACCCAGTGATCAGAGGACAGAAGTCAGAGGTCAGAGGAAAAATATTTACATAAACTTACCTGATAATAATCCCGCCGGCGCACGTATCAGATCTCTCAAGGACCAGTCTTCCAAGCTCCTGGATATTGTTAAAGTCTTCAATTATTATCGGTTTCTCAGTTTTAATGGTTAACGTACCCACTTCCCTGTTCGCTATTCCATCCCCGTTCTCTCTAAGCACCTCCAGAGTGGATGAGTCTATTATCCTTTCAAAGTTTGACACTTCACACATGACTTCCTGGGTGGCGCATTTCAGAAGAAGCCGTTCCCCTTTTTTCATGGGTTCTTTATCCAGCCAGAAAATATTAGCCTGTATTGTATCAGTTATCTCCGGTTTGTCATCATCTTCCTTTACGATAACATCACCTCTGTCAGCAAATACTTTGTCTTCAGTGGTAATACCTATGCTCCTGCCTGCTTCCGCCTGATCAAGCTCCTTGTGATATTCTTCAACTGTTTGTACAATAGTCTGTTCTCCCCCGGGAAGAATTGTGATTGTATCACCTTTCTTTATGATACCTGATTCCACTCTCCCGGCGATATATCTTTTATCCCATTTGTATACATCCTGGACCGGAAACCTGAGCGGCTTATCAGTTGGAAGGACTTTTGTTTGAAAGGTATCCAGAGCCTCCAATACTGTTACACTGTCATACCAGTCCATTTCGGTGCTTCTGCGTGCGATATTATCGCCCTGCTTGGCGGATATCGGAATAATATAGGAAGGCTGTATACTGATCCTGTCAAGGAAGGAGATCAGTTCCTTTTTTACTTCTTCGAAACGTTTTTGCTCATACTCTACAAGGTCCATTTTGTTTATTACCGCAATGACCTGGCCGAGCCCGAGCATGGAGAGGATGTATGCGTGTCTTCTGGTCTGCTCCTGCACGCCTTCCTCCGCGTCCACTATAAGTACAGCAGCCTCTGCCTGGGAAGCGCCTGTGATCATGTTCTTGACAAATTCGACATGACCGGGTGCGTCAATAATCGTGTATTCCCGCTTGTCAGTTTTGAAAAAGGTCTGTGCCGTGTCTATGGTGATCCCCTGATCCCTCTCCTCCTTCAGGTGATCCATGACATAGGAAAATTCGATATCCTTGCCCAGATTGCGGCAATACTGCTCTATCTCCTCCATTTTGCCCGCAGGAAGGGAATCAGTATCATAAAACAGACGCCCGATAAGCGTCGACTTTCCGTGGTCGATGTGGCCGACAATTACAAATTTTAAATTTGAAGTCATTGCATTCCTTTAAATTTAAAATTTAAATCCCAAATAACAAGCACCAAATTCCAAATAAATTCCGAATCCCAATTACCAAGATCCAAAACAAAAAGACCAGAGATTGCCACGTCGCTATTGCTTCTTGCAATGACCAGTGTCCAGTGTCCAATGACGGGTTATGTCAGCTTTGCTGACTACATGTGATCCTGAAGGGATCACATGTATCCTAACGCTCTCAGTTGTTGCATGGCATCCGCCGCTTCTTTGTCCTGGGCCCTGCCGCTCCGTTCGGAGATCCTGCTTTCTTTCACTTCCTGTATGATCGCATCTATATCCGCGGCTTTGCTGTCTACAGGCAACGTGCAGGGCATGCATCCGAGGCTTCTGTACCGCTTCCCGTCTTTGGCAAAGTATAAGGGGTTGACCGGAAGGTCTTCCCTCCTGATGTATTCCCATATATCGATCTCGGTCCAGTGGAGGAGGGGATGGATCCTCAGGTGCTGTTCCGATTCCTTTTGTGACTTGAACTGGTCCCACAGCTCGGGAGCCTGGTCTTTGTAGTCCCACTTGAAATCCCTGTCCCTCGGGGAGAATACACGCTCCTTTGCGCGAATGCCGTGCTCGTCCCTGCGGATACCGAGAAGCAGAGCCTCGAAACCGTGCTCCGCAATGGTGTTTTTTAGTGCAATCGTTTTTCTTACATTGCAGCATTCAATCTTTGCCTTGGGGCCTATTCCCTGCTTGTCCGCTTCTTCCGCGTTTGAGGAAACTATAAGATTGAGATTCCATTTTTCAACGCATTCATCCCTGAAATCGTACATCTCTTTAAAATGTTTTCCTGTATCTATATATATAACCGGAAAAGGGACTTTTCCAAAAAAGGACTTTTTTACCAGCCATAAGAGGGTAGTGGAATCCTTGCCGATGCTCCAGAGCATACCGACCTTACGGTACTGCTTGAATGCCTCCCGTATTATGTATATTGATTTGCTTTCTAATTGATCAAGGTGACTCATTGCCATTACATTATCCTCCAAGGGAAAAACACAGTCTAAAAGACTGTGTGCTGCCATGTCAGGGGACACGCTTTTCGGCAAGCTCAACGCCTTGAGCAAAAGCCGCGGTCTAAAGACCGCAGACTACCAAAATAGTGAATCGTAATTCGCCCCTGCAATAAGCGTGTCAGGTATGGAATTTTATCGATTATTCAGGATTTGCAAGTAAAATCTAAAATCCTCTCGGATTTTAGAGTGACGAGTGACGGGTAGCGAGGGAAGCCAGCTTCGCTGGAGGTGAGAGTGTCGAATTAACCATACATTATTTCTTTCTTTCCTTTTTTACTCGCCACTCCCACCTTTAACCTCCCGACTCTATCGTCCCACTCGCCACTCGCCACTCCCACCTCTAACCTCCCGACTCTGTCGGGCAATGAAACGACTGGACCCCGGATCCCCGGATCGAGTCCGGGGCAAGCTAAGTCCGGAGTGACAAAAACTGGATCCCGGGTCAAGCCCGGGATGACCCCAACAAAGTTGGGGTCACATATAACCTAAGTCCTGTAGTTTTTTGCTTAGAGTGTCCTCTCCTATCCCCCCCTCCGGAGTATCCTCTACATGCAAAGGTTCTCTGAGCGTACAGGGATTGCGATCGAATATATCCTTTTTTATAACCTTGTTCAGATTTTCATGATATATTGTTTCGGGTACCTGCAATGAATGCGCATATAAAATAACACCAGCAACATCATATATATCCAGATCGCATTCTTTCTGTTGGAAAAGGCTGCTGCAGCCCAAATAAATGCCTTCTCTCCTGTGAGAACCTGTATGACGGTCAGAATAACAGGTATGTTCGATCAATTGCCTGTGTCTGTCCGGTTTTTTTACAAACACCCCTTCCCAATTCTGAAAGTGGATGATCATATCCGGAAGCATTTCAGTATTGTATTTTTTTATGGCCAGGTGTATGTTGTTTTTCGCTGAAAATTCCTTCAGCTTTTCCTCAATCTTTCTTTCTATTGACTTCTTATCGCATTCCGGCGATCCTAATATATGGATGCCTGCAAACGGAATCGAATACCCCGGATCGAAAGCGTTTGTTTTGTTGAGGTCGATCTGATCGGCTATATCCTTTTTTAACTTTTTGAAAGGAGATTTTACTTTATCATACAGGTTCGGGAAGTATCTGTTTATTTTTACTGTGTCCTTTATTTTCTTCAATACCGCGTACAGCTTCTCCCTTATATATATATTTCTGTGCTTCAGGTTCAGCATGCGTTCTTTGCGCAGCCAGGAATTTATATAGAGGGTTTTTGTATTCCCACCAAATCCATGATCGGATACGATGAATAGATTATCCTGCTTGTCTATGTTTGCACTCATGTATCCGATAAGCGAATCGATCTTTTTCCAGAATCCGATAAATGCATTTTTATATCCTTCCGTATACCGGGGATGCGATTCATCCCAGTAATGCCACATTCTATGCTGTATCCAGTCTGTTTCAGACAGAACCGCGCAGAAAAGATCGACATCCTTTGTTTCAAAAAGGTATTGTATGGTCTTTATCTTTTTATCTAAAACTCTATGTATATCCGTTAAGAAAAGATCCATATCATTATATTTTTTCTGATGATAGGGAACGTAGATCTCATACGGTCCGCCAAGATGCTCCTCTATTTCATTTTTCAGTTCCTCCGGAAAGCATATGCCGTGTTCATCTGTAGCACCGACGCCCGAGACCATAAATCCGTTCATTTCATAAGGGGGAAATGCCATCGGAAAGCCGATAAGGCCGACACGTTTCCCTTCATCAATAAAGTACTCCCAGAATGCCCGGTTTTTATAATCGGAGGACGATATCCCTTCCAACCGGAATGTTTCATCCTTCCTGTTCCTGAAATCTATAATTCCGGTCTGATCCGGAGTCATTCCCGATGCCAGAGAGACCCATGCGGATCCCGTAATCGGAGGAACCGTGCTTTTAAGAACACCGCGGGTACATGCATCCCTCAGCCTTTTTAAATGAGGCATTTTTCCCATCTCCATTAGTGGTAAGAGCACTTCCCATGTTGCTCCATCAAGGCCGAGAACGATTGTTTTCATTTAATTGCTTTTACTATCCCATTAATAAGTACTTTATCTTTAGCATCTAATAAATTCAGTTTCCAAATTAAAACTAATTCAATTGAAATAACTATTATAATAAATAATACAATAGTAATAAATCCAGGAAAATTTAACACTACGCTTATTTTTTTTATAATATAAGCAAAAGGTATAATAATTAAAAAGGCAATGTATTCTTTTGTGAAAGGCGAAAGCTTATTTAAATAATAAAGCTTAAAAGAAGCGATCAGGTTCATCAATAAAACGCTGATAAAAGATGCAAACGCTGCTCCAGTTACACCAAATCGAGGGATCAAAAAATAATTTAGTAATATATTAGTAATAGCACCGAAAAATGAATAATAAGCTATAAATTTTGTATCCCCTAAAGCTACATTTAAAGCTCCATTCGGGCCAAATATGGCATGGATTAAATATGTTAATAATAATATTTTAAGAGGAGTGGATGCTTGTAAATATTGGTCTCCAAATAATTTAAGAAATATTTCAGGAAAATGAAATATAACCAAAATAAGTATCAATGTTGGGAAAACAGACCATTTTGTCACTCTTTGATAGAAATCGTTAAGTATGGCAATATCTTTCTTAATAAGTTTTGAGGCAATAGGCATAAATATACCTACTGCAGCACTCAGAATAAAAGGTGTTAAACTTGCGATTTTAAAAGCCACATTATATATAGCAACTGCTTCTAAATTTTTAAAATACCCAAGCATAAAAACGTCTGTTTTTGTTTTAATAAAAATCATAAACCCTGAAAGTAAAAGAGGGGAAGAAAAGAATATTAACTTTTTTGTTTCATTATTGCTGACTTTATATGTCTTATTATTACTTTTAAATATATGTTTTATTTCTCGATGAAATAAAAATACTGAAATTAACAGTAAAATATAACATGAAATCAAATAATAAATACAAATACTATTTAACTGAAAATCAATTCTTGTTAAAATCAATAATACAATAAACCATAAAGGTAAATTGATATATCTCTGAATTAATTGTTCAATCTTAATTCGCTCTAAACCTCTAAAAACCGAACTGATTATATTGGTCAAGGTTATCGGAATTATTGCTATTGCAAGCAATTGCAGGGGTCTTGATATTTGCTGAATTCTTAACACATCCGCAATTATAGGAATCAATACGAAAAATATCGTCGAGATAAAAAAAGACCATATTATTATAAAGCGGAAACCATGTTTCAATAAAGAATTTATTTTATGAATTTCATTATTACCACGGTATCTTCCAATAAAACGAGGGATACCCTCTGAAAATCCGCACATACTAATCATTATAATAAATGCGATCAAGAGATTAGATAAAACCCATATCCCATAATCTTCTTTTCCTAATATCCTTGCAAGAATAATATTTATAATCAATCCAAATAAAACTCTGATAAATGTTCCAAGAACTCCATAAAATATGCCCTTTATAGCACTTATTTCATTTGATAATTCAAGTTCATCAAGTAATTCTTGATTATTCCGATCCACTTATTGTTACCTCATTATATATTTTTAAGTGCTCTTCGGCAGATTTTTCCCAAGTAAATTGTTTTACTCTTTCAAGCCCCTTTTGGATCATTTCTTGCCGTTTTCCTGCATTATTCATAACTATTTTTAACGTATCAGCAATTTCTTCCGGTTTCTCGGGGGTAACATAAAAAGCAGCGTCTTCAGCAACTTCCGGACAAGAGTATCTATTAGATGTTATTACCGGCACTCCACAAGCCATGGCCTCTAATATCGGCAACCCAAAACTTTCATGCAAAGAAGGAAATAAAAAGACTTTTGCATTTGAATACAATAATCTTAATTTATCACTCGGTAGATGTTCTAATTTAACAATTTGTTCTTTAAAAGGGCTTTTACTTATCTCATTTTCTACAAGTTCATATCCCCAATATATCCCACCTCCGATTACTAATTGTACTTTTGAATTATTATATTTCTTATAATGATTAAATGCCTTTATTATATTAATACAATTTTTTTTGGGCTGGTAATTTGAAATGTGCAGCAAATACTCCCCTTCAAATCCAAACATTTTCCTTAATCTATTTTGACTAATAATTTCTTGGTAAAATTGAGCCCTATCTATCCCATGATATATTGCCTTAATTTTTTGTAATGGCATATTATAGTGCTCGTGAATATTCTTTTTTGCTGATTCAGAAACAGTAAGAACTCTATTAATTCTTTTCTTTAATATACTGTAGATTATTTTATTGCGAAATGGAGGTTGATAATGCAAGTCCTTAGGAAGCTCAAAGGCAGCCGCACCATGTATTGTAATTATCTTTTTTGAATCTATAAACCAAAAATATGGCGGTACTCTTTGAGTCGGGCAATGAATTATCTGAATATTATATTTATTTATTATTTTTGGGATTCCAAACCTATAATTATATAATTTATTCAAATACCCTTTTCGAAGTCTATCAGGAATTTCTATGACATCATTGAAAAGATCTTTATATGAGAAATCACCTTCTTTTAAAATAGCAATAAACCTTATATTTTCATTTTTAATCAATTCTTGAATAACATTCAATATATATCTTCCCATTCCTGACATTTTATGTTTAAGAATATCCGCGATAACACCAACCGTAATAGTTTTCATATATCTTTACAGACCCCTAGTAATATCCTCTTAATAGCATCTGGTCTATTTTTCTTAGTAACGTTTTCAAAATCATAGGATGTGCTTCCATTAATATAAAACGGATTAATATCAATATCAATATCAATATCTAAATCATTCAGACCTTGACTTTTAAATTTATTAATTAATAATTTTATTTGCTTTTTAAATGGAATAATTTTCTTTAAACCACTAATAATACCTTTTTGTCTAATATCTTTTTCTTTTACTGTTTTATATTCTTCTGCTCGTGTAAATTGGAAATATTTTTTTACATGTTTAAATTCACTTTGAAGTAAAAGATAAAATTCTTCAGGCAAATATTCATTCACATGATATTTAGGATGAGATGTAAATTCCTTATTAGGTGTAGAACATATAAAGATCCCTTCTTCTTTTAATACTCTTTTAACTTCCATTAAATATTTGCTGCCATTTTTTATATGTTCAATTGTCTCAAATGAAATAATTAAATCAAATCTATTTTCTTCAAATGGCATGTTTAAAACATCGGCTTTAATATACTTTACATTATTGCATATATAGTATTTTTTTGCTATTTTTAACGCTTTGTCAGAAATATCAACTCCATATATTATGCTATTTACATTACTGATTGCCAAAAAATAACTACCATAACCAACCCCACATGCTACATCTAGAATATTAAGATTGTCAGAAATAAATTTATTAGCGAAAATGTATCTCATTATATGTTGTCTATCTATGTAGTTTGATTGAGGATCTGGAATTATGCAATCAAGATCATTCACTTCAATTTTTCTTTTATACTATCGCTAATATTTTTTTGAGTCCATAATCCAAGCTTACGAAACGGGAAACCCTTAATCCAATCATCAATGTATTTTAATGGTTGCAAAAGTTAAAAGGAGGAAATTCTAAATTTATTGGGTGGAAGTCACCTGTATGTATATCTTTATTTTTTCTCGTATTCGGATATGTAGTTGTTAATAAATACGTTATATCGGCATTTAAATAATTTATCAATGTATTGAATATGTCTTTATTGGAAAAGTGAATAAAACAATCTCTACAAAGCCAAAGATCTGCTTCGGGCAAAGGATCATTTGTTATATCAATTTTAATAATTTTTCGGATTGAATATAATTCATTCTTTATCATTAGTTTTCAATTATAATTGTTTCTGGAGAAATGCAAGGGAATTCTAAAATCCCGGGGCATTAGACACTGGGGTTCAGAAGGCTTTTTAAAAAAATGACAATAGAATACTGAGGGTTGGAGTATCCAACACTTTTCTGGTATGTTGCTGCTGGAAACTGCTTAGTATCTAGACGTTGTGATAGGCAATTATGCTGGTATATGCGTACTTCGGCTATGGAAGTTTTAATCGTTTCTGTGATTTATTTTCCTGAGGTTTTTAGCTAAGGGCCAGCCCGCTGACGCGCCTGGTCTCCTACTTTGTGGATCACATTAAACACCCCCCACAGGCCGCTTCCCATGTCATGCAGCCATTTCGCCATGTGACGCACTCGCGCCTCTCCCCTGTATCCACGGTCTATGTGTTCCTCATAGAATCGCTTCGCAAATTCCTCTCCCCCTATGAATTTGCCTCTGCTGTATTCTATTCCCTTCCTGAGCATGCTTCCGGCTGGACCGTGTATCCCGTATTTCTCAAGACTCGCTTTCATCTCTTCTGTTATCACAAGACCGTGTTCTTCCACACGACCGTGTTCGTCTTTGTGCGGGCTGGTGCCTGCTTCGTATATGTAGGACAGGTATGTCTTAAACAGCTCCCGGGTAAAATCCTGCCTGTCTGTCAGGTCTTTGTGAAGCCTGGATATACCAAGACCTTCTTCCAGAAGGTCTATGTCCACTATTCCTGAGGAGTTTCCGCGCTTTAATTCGTTGATGCTGCTGTATTCGTAGTCTTCAGGGTGCGCTGTGAGGGATGCGCGGAAACTGTTCAGCTCAATGTATGCGCCGCATTGAATGATGCCCATGCCCCGCTCTATGATGTTTGAGAAGTACCGCTTTTCCCACAGTGTACCTGTTTTGCCTGTGTGACGGTTGTATGCGTTTGTCAGAAGTACGTTTAATCGCTTCATGAAGTATGATATGTCTGTAAGATGCTGTACTACATACGTGCGGTTGGCTTCTATTGATGCGTTGCGCTGGTATTCTTTTTCATGGTAGTCGTTCCACCGCTGTATCGCTTCTTTCGGGTCTATATCTTCAGGATCGGCTATATTTGCGAGTAAGTGATAGTGGTTCGAGAGAATTGAATATCCGCAGTATTTAACGTAAAATAGCGTGCGGAGCTTCCTCAGAATCTTACAGAACCGCTTTTTCATATATGAATTGAGGCGATAGTCTCTCGAATTCACTCTGGTAATAACATGGTACGCCGCTGCGTGGCCCGGTGCCTTAATGCGGGGTTTTAGCGACATGTTTCTGTCTCCTTTGCTTATAATAAAAGATTTTTTGTTTTTTTATGTTTTTCTGAATATTCTGAGATTCAGGCTGTTTTTCTCATTTTGCTTGTTTCAGACATAGACTGCGGCATAATGCCGTGTTTCAGCAGCAATGTATTATACATGGAATTGGAAATTTGTCAAGAGTCTTCTGAACCTTTTTCAGATTAAATAATTAATAATGCGAGAGAGAGGATTTGAACCTCCACCCCGTACGGGACCAGATCCTAAGTCTGGCGCGTCTGCCGATTCCGCCACTCTCGCATTTTATTAACCCGGGGTCCTCATAATGAATGCACTGCCCAGCACATCATCATGCGGAATCCGGGTTATATTATACTTTGAATATTCCCGAATGTCAAGTTATTTTCACCACGAAGACACTAAGACACGAAGTAATATAGTTATTAGTAAGTAGTAAGTAGTTACAAGTTAGCCAGCGGAGCTGGCTGTTCAAAGTTCAAGGTTCAAAGTTCAGGGTTAAGAGAAGAAGAGAATAAAATTAGACAGGATCACAGGATTTATAAGTTAAGAGTTACAAGCGCCCGGCTACGCCGGGGGTTATTCCCTGAAGAGTTTTTTAAGGACGTAGGGCTTTCCTTCGCTTATATAGAGGCGCGGGACACGCTTGCCTATGAGGGAGATTATTTCGTAGGGAATGGTATTCAGTTTCTGTGCCATTTCGTATACGGTGATTTCTTCGTCACCCTGGGACCCTATAATCACAACCTCGTCCCCCCTTTCAACAGGATGATCCCCCACATCAACCATTATCATGTCCATGCACACGTTGCCCGATACAGTGAACCGTTTGCCGTTTATAAGCACTTCTCCCTTATTTGAGAAGCTTCTGGAGAACCCGTCAGCATACCCCACAGGCAGCGTGGCTATTCGGGTTTTTCTGTTGGTAATGTATGTTCTGCCGTAGCTGATGGGAGTGTTTTCAGGGACCTCTTTCACATATACCGCTTTTGTCTTGAGTGTAAGGGCCCGTTTAAGTTTGAGCTTGTCCGGGCCTGTTCCCGGATCCCCGTAGGGATATATGCCGTAGATGAGCAAACCGGGCCTGACCATGTCGTAGTAGCTGTCCTCAAGCTCCAGTATGCCGGCACTGTTCGATATATGGCGGAACGGTATGACCAGTCCCTCTGTGTCAAGGCTTTTTACCAGGTCTGTGTACCGCTCAAGCTGTTTTTTCGAAAATGTGTAGTCCTCGTCCGCGCAGGAGAAATGGGAGTATATTCCGACTACATTAATGTTTTCGAGTTTCATGACCTTTTTTATAAGGGGCACTGCCTGTTCAGCCTCAGGGCCTACCCTTCCCATACCTGTATCAACACAGATGTGCACGTCTGTCTGTTTCCCAAGCCTGGCGCATTCGCTGTTCAGGTGCTCTGTAAAATCGAGGGAGGTAACACTCGGGGCAAGTCTGTAGTTTATAAGGTCGCAGGCCTGGCTTGTAACAGGAGCGCCAAGCACGCATATATCAAGCTCTATGAAATTCTCCCTAAGCTCTATACCCTCGTCAACACTCGATACTCCGAGCATTCGTATTCCTGCTTCTTCAGCACACCGGGCCACCTCGACCGCTCCATGCCCATACGCGTCAGCCTTGACAACAGCCATAACGGAACGGTTCCCTATACGCTTTTTTATCTCCTCCATGTTGAAGCGTATGGCGTCAAGGTTTATTTCCGCCCATTTTGTACCGAGTTTGTCGAGCATAATTAATTCCTATTTGCGTCAAACGCATATAGCAATAATTTCCAAATCACAATCAACAAATCCCAATTTCAAAAACAAGAATAAGAAGAACCACGAAGACACTAAGACACGAAGAAAAGGTTTATAGTTAAGAGTCAAAAGTCAAAGGCCGAAGGTCGAAAGTGAAAAAAAGTAAGTAGTTAAAAGAACAACTGGATTGCCCGGATAAACCGGGCAATGACATTAATCCCCTGCGGGGATGGAGTAATGGAGTAATAATTCAAATTGGTTTTTATCCACTGCCGCCTCCGAAGGCGCTGGTTACGATCTCCTGTATGAGTTCGTCAAATGTGTATCCCTCTGCACGGGCTTCGGCAGGAAGGTCTGACAGATTGGTAAATCCGGGAATGGTATTAATCTCCAGGATATACGGCTCGTTCTGTTCTGAGATCATTATGTCCACGCGGGACACATCCCTGCATCCAAGGAGATTGTGAAGCCTGAGAGCAAGATCCTGTATCCTGCGCTGCATCTGTTCCGGTATTTTCGGAGGGATTATAAAATCTGTCATTCCCTCTGTATACTTCGCTTCGTAGTCGTAAAATGAGAGCTCTGTCTCCAGTTCAAGCACCGGAAGCGGACGTGCCCGGGCTCCCGTGCCGAGAATGCCTACCGTCATTTCCCTGCCTGCTATGAATTCTTCTGCGAACAGCGAGTCATATTCATTGCGCACTTCCTGTACCGCCCTGAGCAGAAAGTCTTTTTTGTCCACTATTTTTACGCCGATGCTGGAGCCTTCTTCATTTGGTTTAATCACCACGGGAAACCCGAACCGTTCTTCAATGGAACCGCATATATCTGCCAGTTCCCTTTCCGGACTGATGGGCAGAAAGTCCGGAGTGGGAAGATCGGTATCCCTCATGATCCTTTTTACCGCCATTTTGTCCATGCCCAGGGCGCTCGCGGTTACGCCCGAACCTGTATAGGGTATGCCCAGATATTCAAGAAATCCCTGGATTGTACCGTCCTCGCCTCCCCTACCGTGCAGGGCTATAAACGCTGCGTCCATATCCGCTGTACGGATCTTGTCAGGAAGGTACCCCTTCGCGTCTATGCTTTCAGCTTCGTATCCGAGCCTTTTAAGTGCAGCGAGGACGTTTTTGCCCGATACGATGGATATGTCCCTCTCGCGGGAGGTTCCTCCCATGATAACACCGATCTTCTGAATACGCTTTTTTGCCTTTGTCACGGTGATGCCTTTTCCGGAGCCTGTTCGGGGGAGACAGGGAGACTTTCCGTGCCCGATCCTTTTCCGGAGTAGTTGTACAGGAGGAAGAACAGCCCTACAAAAATGAGCACGAGGCCGAAATACTGCAGCGGCCTGAGCCTGTCTCTGAAGCAGAATACCGAATAGAGAATGATGATGATGTAGTTCAGGCTCGTCAGTACTGAGAACGCTATACTGAGCTGTGCTGTCTTGAGAACGAGAAGGTAGAAAATTATTGATATGGCGAATGACAGAGCACCAGCCACGAACAGAACCGGAATACGGGGTTCACCGACCGGGTTGATGTTGCGTGACCAGAAACCCTCAACGCGCGTGCTGTACTTCATGATGATGTGCGCACCCGAATTGAAGAGAACGCACAGCCCCATCAGCACGATAAGCCGCAGTTTCATTGTTTATTCTTCCCTGAGTACAGCACCTTTTGCCGCTGATTCAACTATTCTGGAATATCTCGCAAGCCATCCTTTTGTGAATTTAGGTTTGGGAGGTTTCCATTCTTTCCTCCTCTTCTCCAGCTCCTCCTTATCCACAAGCAGATCGAGTTTACGGCCCGGAAGGTCTATGTCGATCATATCCCCGTTCTTTACAAGGGCGATAGGCCCGCAGTCCGCGCTTTCAGGAGACACGTGGCCTATACTTAAATTCTTTGTCCCGCCTGAAAACCGGCCGTCTGTTATCAAAGCAACGCTTCCGCCCAGGCCGACCCCCTGGATCGCGCCTGTCAGGGCCAGAGATTCCCGCATGCCGGGCCCCCCTTTCGGCCCCTCATTGCGTACAATGATCACGTCCATCTCCTCTATTGTGCCCTCATCAAGGGCTTTCATGGCCTCATCCTCCGACTCGAAGACTTTCGCCTTTCCCTTGAATTTGAGCAGCTTCTCCTCCACAGCTGACTGTTTTACAACACCTCCTTCAGGAGCGAGAGAGCCTTTGAGAATAGCTATGCCCCCTTCGGGAGAATAGGCTTCCTCAACTGGCTTTATCACATCATGATCGATCCACTGCACTCGGGAAGTGATTTCCTGTATCGTGTCTCCGCTTACGGTCATGCAGTCATTGACCCTGTCCCCCAGCACATTGAGAACCGCGGGAATGCCCCCGGCATGTTCCAGGTCCTCCATCATATGGTCCCCTCCGGGACGAAGCTTGGCAATATTGGGAGTGTCTTTGCTCAGCCGGTCAAAGTCGTCCAGAGTGATATCAACCTCGGCAGCGTGAGCAATAGCCGGTATATGAAGAGCTGTATTAGTGGAGCCTCCGAGTGCCATATCGATCCTGATCGCGTTTTCAAACGCGTCATGTGTCATGATGCTGCGTGCGGTCACGTCCTCGTTGATAAGCTCCACCACCCGCCTGCCTGATGCCTTGGCGATCCGCTCCTTTTTCGCTGTGCCTGCAAGTGCGGTTGCACAGCCGGGAAGGCTCATACCCATAGTTTCAGTGATGCAAGCCATGGTATTCGCTGTATAAAGCCCCTGGCAGGAACCCTGGCCAGGACACGCCTCGGACTCGAGCAGACACGCCTCCTCCGGAGCCATGGTGCCCGCTTTGACCTTCCCTGCCGCCTCCCATGTGTCCCGCACAAGAGAGAGTTTTCTGCCGCGGAAATATCCCGAATGCATAGGTCCGGCAGTCACTGCAATCGTGGGTATATCAAGACGCCCCGCACCCATAAGCATGCCCGGAGTGATCTTGTCGCAGTTTGTCAGAAGTATAAGGCCGTCAAGCTGATGCGCCTGGATAATGGATTCGACCATGTCCGCGATAAGCTCACGGGAGGGAAGTGCAAAGTGCATGCCGACATGGCCCATGGCCACTCCATCGCACACACCCGGCACACAGAAGATAAAAGGAGTTCCCCCTCCTTCAACAACGCCCTCACGTACAAAACGCTCGAGCCTCCGCATACCGATATGACCGGGAATCAAGTCCGTGTATGCCGAACAAATACCTACAAGGGGTTTTTCAAGATCCTCAGGACCCAGGCCGGTAGCATACAGAAGGGCCCTGTTCGCCATCCGTTCAAGCCCTTTTATAGCTTTATCACTCCTCATAACAGTATTCCTTATTATAGAACAGTACAGATCTACTTTATAGAACACATGAATAGAGGATATTATAGATATTTTAGTGTACATTCAAGGGAAAATTTAAAATAAATGCATCAGGGGACACGTTCCGCTTCCTGCCTGCGGCAGGCCTTCCGCACATGTCCCCTTAAGTACAGCTTCGCGCCTAATTTAATTCTAATTTTTGCTTTAATTTCATTTGTATCATGATACAATCATACGTGGAAAATTCGGGTATTATATTGGAAATTATAATGCGTTATAGAACCTTTGGAAAGATCGGATGGCAGGTTTCTGAAATAGGACTGGGCTCCTCTAAGGGACTTGTTGAAAAGGCCTCCAAAGAGGAGGGAGAACATCTCGTTGCCAGTGCTATGGCAGGAGGAATCAATTTCATAGATTCTGCACGCCATTATGGTGGAGGTGAAGCTGAAGCACGAATAGGCCAAGCTTTAAAGGACTTTGACCGTCAAAAAATCTATCTAGCATCAAAATGCGGGACAATTCCGGGAGGCGGCAGGGACTTTTCGCGCCAGGCGATCCTTAATTCCTTTGAGGAAAGTATTAAAAAATTAGGGACCGATTACCTTGATGTTTATCTATTGCACATGGCTTCAGGAAATCTGCTGAAAGAAACTTCCGAAGCTGTTGAAGTGCTGCTTGAACTGAAAGAAAAGGGAAATGTCAGGCATATTGGTGCTTCAGTTGATGGGCCGGATATGTGGGAAGCGCTTAATAATAAATATTTTGACGTCCTTGAAATCTCCTATAATATTGCAGACCTTTACCCTGAGGAAGGTTTTTTTGAAGAGGCCGAGAAAAAAGAAGTTGGCCTTATCATTAAAGAACCCCTGGCAGTAGCCAACTTTTATAAAACGTCCCCGGATCCGCCTTGGACATACCATGTATGGCAGACTCTACAGCACTATGATTTTTTAAAAGACGAATCTGAGATGAGTGCGGTTGAAATTGCCCTTAGGTTTGTTTTGACAAGCCCTTACATCCATACAGCTGTTCAGGCCACTTCCAATATCGAACACCTCAGGTTCAACATGGGTCTTTCCGACGGCAAAGGGCTTGATGAGAAGTATTGTCAACTGATAAGAAAGTATTATTCAAAATATAATCAATGAGATCGGTGGTTCAAACCGACCTCTGAAATAAAAGAGCCGCATGAGTATGCTCACACGGCTCTGGGTATTGTGGTCGGGGCGAGTGGATTTGAACCACCGATCTTCCCGAGACCCGCCGAAGGCGGCGTGCTCGGGACGCCCTTACTTTGAAAAGCCATCTATAAGTTTCTCAATAAAACCGCGACTTTTCCTCATCTTGATAGCATTTTCTCTTTTTATTGCGTCAATACGAGTTGGATATTCTTCCCTATATACGAGTTTCCAGGGGCCTTTGTTTCTGGTGTAGGGTGTTTTGCCGCTGTTGTGACCCTTAACACGATCTTTAAGATCTTTTGTAGAGCCTATGTAAAACCTACCTGAAGTTTGGCTTTGGATAATATATACGTAGTGCATACAGCTTCCTCGAATGAGATCGGTGGTTCAAACCGACCTCTGAAATAAAAGAGCCGCATGAGTATGCTCACACGGCTCTGGGTATTGTGGTCGGGGCGACTCGCGACAAGCAGTAAGGACTAAAAACAGCCGGAAAATCAAATTCGCAATACCGGCCTGGAAACCCGCGTGTGCATGACTTTAGCCGATTTGACCTTTTTCATCCTCTCTCAGTCACCCCTCAAAAATAGATCCTTTATGAATGAATCGACCCCAAAATAAGTACTTACCGTATGAAACCCGTTAACTCCTTGGTGTCCAATGAGTTAGAACGAGAACCCTACAATTTTGTATCTTTTTTCATTGTCCTTTATGAATGAAACGCGCGGAAAATGTGTATATATCGGGGGGGGATGTAGTCGGAAAGGACGATAACTTTATCTTATCTCAAATCTTTCATTTTCCAGCTCTTTTAAGAAATCTTGTATTGCATTCATTTCTTCAACATAACCTGAATCTTCCAGTTCTCTCATCTCTTCTCCACCTATTAACTTGAAGTCTTCACAATATCCAAGTTCTCCCGAAAATATTCTACGTGGTTTGTAACCATGCATAGAACACTCGCCTTTTTCTGGTTCATATATATCTGTTTCTATATAATGTTCGCATTTACCACAAACAATCGAAACGTGGGTTTCTTCTGTCCTTGCTAACTGATCTTTTAAATATGAAATATACACTTGCTTTTCTTGGGATTTGATCTCATCTGCAGAATAAGTTGACATCAGTTCATTGTTAACTTGTTCCAAGAGTGTTTTTTCGGGTTCTATAATCAGGTCCGGAGCTCCCAAAGCCTTTAAACCTCTCAACCTTAATTCTCTCATGCATTTTTTTTGCAATAACGAATGAATATAGTTATCTTTAATCGTAGCAACATAATCATCCCCTTGCTTTTGAGTTGCTGAGGATTCGCAAGTATTAAGCTCTTCTGCAAGCTTTCCTTTTTCGATATCAACAACTTTAACGTCCTTTGGATCCAAACACTTTATCGAAGCAATTTCCAAAGAGGTTTGATACTTTGCTTCAGTTGGCTCTATACCATCTCTTTTCAAGTTTTGTTCTTGGCTTTCCATTGCAGTTTTTTGTAAATATTCGAGGTGATTTACATTTGCTTGCGATTGGAATTTCGATAGCTGGTAATAGGCGTCCTCAAGTAACGACCTTTCTTCATCGTTGCAGTGGTGGCTCATAAGCAGCTTTATCACAGTCTTCATGTCTGGCTTTTCCAGTGGCAATCTAACTTCATTTGCAATGAAATATGATCTATTTAGTTTCAGTACCTTAACGTAGTTTCGGACAATCTTCCATAAGAAGAATTCAGACGCTTCACTGATGTGAGGCTCAATCTTATCAGTTTTGTGTCTATCAATGCTGTCATTCCCCTTTATTCTGCGCTTAGAAGCAAGCCTAGGTAACCACTCAACGATGGTTCCCAGATAGACAGCGATTGCTGCTGTATGAATGACCGTCTGCCATTGAAAACCTGCTCGGAAAAATGCAATAATAATACCGATGATAAAACCGAGAGTCGCGGTACCCCACACAGCGTTCTTAGAACCCCAGTGCAACAGCAAAAGAATTAGTGCTGGCACAACAAGAATCCACAACATCTTTCATTCCTTCAGCCAGTTCTACATAATTATCACCGGTCTTGGTAGATGCAAGCATTAGGCTCTGCAGCTTCTTCAGACCTGAGATATGCACGGACCACCCCCGCAGGAAAACCAGCCTTTAGAAGAAGCGTCACCGTGGGGGAAAATCTGTAAGAATTATAGCACTGATCGAGATAATGTCAAGTGGTTAAGTGGGTTTATCTGGTTACTCGACTAGGCGGGTAAGTCTACGCTACATTATATCAATGAGCGGGGGGTTGTCAAGGTTTAAGCAGATTTATTCCCGCGCGTTTTAACACAGAAGGAAAAAAACAGTTTTTCCCACAGTATAATAGCCGCATGGGCAGTCAATAGCGGCGTGCTCTGGAGCGACATGTTGGGTTTATTCCTTAGGTACCTCCCCCGCCCGGCGTGAGCGATTTCTCTCAACAAGAGAAAGCGGTAATCGTGCGTTCGCGGCGCTTCAACGATCCTGGGTACACTCGCAATCGCGGAAGTTGAAAGCAATTCTACCCAACAATGACTTCCCCACGTTTCCTAAAGAGATCGAATCACAATCGAGACGCCCCTTTATCATGACGATGTCTCCCTTCTGAAGAAGGTGAAGGACCACTGAACGCTGCTCTCTCGGATGTGCAACGATCGTTTCTCTACTTCCAAACAGTGACTTTCCGACGATGAAGCAATGGAACCTCGGGTTCGGATTGTTCAGGTTTCTCACAGAGTGAACCACTAGCGGCAGCGGTTGGCGCCACCAATTTGCACTCGCATGATTTTTCTTGGCCCATGCAACGGCGATGGCTTCGGCCTCTTTCTCGGAAGCCTTCTTCCCGTGGGGCGGCTTTAGCTGCGCACGTGTAAACTGCGTCATCACATCAGATACGAAATCGTGCAGCGGGTCGTGGGCAACACGGGACAGAGGGACGAGTTTCCCACTATATAAATTTTCCTCGTACTTATCAATCCCTCGTGCCAATCCGCAATCAATGGCTTCATCGGCGGTGAGCGTCAAGACCTCTCCCTTACGGGAGAAAACCGTGCCTTTCCCATCACGTTCAAATACCGGCACGAGTCCTGTCTCTGTTTGCACCTTGGTCATCGTGAGTCGAATGTTTGGGTCAACCATAGCTTCGGCCAAGTCGGCAGAATGGCCTCCGCGCTGTGCCGCAATGCGCACGAGTGCCCGCATGGCAGAGAACTGCTTCTCTTGTACCGCCGGAGGAAGGTGGATCACCTTCCCGTCCGCTGCCTGGATATAGGGGGTTGCCGCGCCGATCCTCGCAGCGGGTGTTATATAAATCGAGTCGCAAGCAAGAGCGATAACAGCTGCCGCTGAGAGCGCTTTTTCTTCAACTATTGCTATGAACCGTTTGCGTGTCTTCACCATCGTGCTGACAATGCTCTCCAAGTCAGACACAGAGCCACCTGGGGAGTTGATGAATAGTAAGATGATATTGGCTTTCGTCGCAAACCTGTCCGCTATAGCAAGTCTGGAGTGAAATTCCCTTGCTGTGAAATCGCGGCCGATGACCCCATAAATGCCGATATTATGATACACTCCTTCCAAAGCCGCAGACTTGGCGGACGGAGGGAAAGGTTTTGCCTTCTGCGGCTCCTCTTTGCGTTGCGGAACCCCCTCAGTCCTGACTTGCCGTTCCCTATTGTCAGATGTATCTCTCAGTGATTGACAGACCCTCTGGTATTCCCGATTGAGTCTGTAACTTCGATACAATACGTCTCTCACCTCTCTAAGATCGGCAGATGACAGAGTTGAGTAGTCTTCTGACGCCACCAAAGAACGCTCTTCTTCGGTTAGGGCAAGGGCATCCTGGAAAACCAGCAGGAATACACGAGCATCGATCCCATCTTTCCATATACCAAACTCGGTATTCATATCCACAAAGTCTTGCGGATTCATGTTTTCTTGGATCAACTGTGTAGCCCCCCTCAGATTACGGATGTAATGCAATGATTCGATGTAAGGGAATCCGCCATCTTCTTGCTCGTAGCCAGTGCTATATGCTGGCAGACTATTCAGATTCTCCTCGCCGCTAGTCAGAATGAGTGTGAGATAGTACTCGTAATCATCCTTGAAACTTCCTTTAGGGCCGCTGCCATTGATTCCTCTCTTCTCGTCGACACCAATCTCAGAATCGGGAGATAAGGTCGCAAACTCCCTATAGAGCAAACCGCCCACGATTGCCAATGAAACGACTGCGGCAATCAAAAGACTCAGATTCCTGATGATGCGTTCTCTGTTTTTAACTGGCTTCTCGACGACATCTGTATCGGTGTTCTGTTCCGGATCTCGTTCTGAGTCTTGCAGTGTCTGTTCAGCATCTTGCGAAGAGGTTTTGTCCGCAGGTGTAACAGAGATCGGGAACAGCTTCATTTCCTCGACCTTTTTCTTCGCTTCGTCCTCGGACAAGGCATCAACAACACCTTCGACTTTACTGCCTTGGCTGTTCCAGGCTTTGTACACATACTGAGTCACAATTCACACCTCCTTAGGAATAAGAGCCATTCCAAGGGAAACGGACTACCCCTGGATGATAACAACCATAGCCGGGGAAATCTCGAGGCGGGTAAGTCTACGCTACATTATATCAATGAGCGGGGGGTTGTCAAGGGGAATCGGGTTATATATCAATCTGATTGATCTTGATCGTCCATTATATCGTTAATTAACTCTATTACCAATTTCGGAAAAGACTCCTCAATATAATGCTGCAATCGATTAATTGTCGGCCACAAGGAATCTCCAGTACCCCCTTGAACAAGAGCTATCCACTGTGTTGGAAAATATCGAACCAACATACCGAGAAAGTACGATGCCAGATACGTTAAACACAATTGTGAATAAGCGGTTTTCTTATTGAATACACATGATAAGTATAAATTAGGTATTCCAAACGGACATTGAACGTATGTATGTATAAACTGAGGGCCGTTTGCTTTAAAAGTCTCTTTTGACGCTTTGATAGTAGTCTTCCCGCCCTTATCAATAAGTTCATAGCCGTGTTCCGAATATACTGATCGAATATTCTCAAATTCACTTGTGGAAACCTTAGCTGTAAATTCCTTTTCTGCCGGATAAGATATTTCATGAATGTATGCATATAACACGTGATCTGATATTTGTGAATAATCAGATTTAAGATCGGGGAGACGTTTCAAAATATCACCTAAAGATATGATTTCATTTGGAGCAGGGATGTTATAACATACATGCCAGTCGACTATAGCTGACCTAACGTGAATACTCATCCTATTACTTGTCGCATTTAATAGATCGTTAAATAAACCTGAGCAGGTACAGACTTCTAAGCTCTCCAATTTTTTTAAGGCAAGCCCAAGGTCTCCAGATAGTATGCTATTCCAATTGTTGATGGTAATGCCATGACCACCCGCAAGCCCTTCTTCACCACCACTTTTCCTTAATAATAGAGATAAAGATCTACCAAGGCTGGCAACACCATAAAATGTGAGTAAAGGCCTGACGGAATAACTCGAACTATCTGCATTCCTGAAATATTCCCGTGCCTGTTTTGCAGCAGAATTAATCTCATTTGCACGACGACTGTTTAGGTCATGACCATGAATGCAGTTAAACCACTTCTTGACCATATCTTGACTTTCAAGTGATAACAACTGCTGCCATATTTCCTGATTCATTCAGTTACCCTCATTTTAAGTTTGTCAAGGTATTTCATATTTATTCCAACTTTATCCCCGTTACACAAACGACCCCATATCAATGAGCGGGGGGTTGTCAAGGTCTAAGTCTGATTATCCTTGCCCGGCAGCCCTGGCAGAGGAGGCCCTGTATCCCACTTGATATTGCCCGTGTAAGTGACCGTGCCATCCTTGAACACAATATGCTTTCTTATATGCTCTGCCATCGCAGGATCTTGCTTTTCAATCTCTTTTGTAGCCTTTTCAATTTCTTCCCGCACGTGAGCTTCCAGAGGATCCATTTGCTTCTTCTTGCTTATCATATCATATATTCCCTTCCTATATTGACACTTCTCATTTCTCAATCTTATTGAGCGAAATAGAGAGTACATATTCGAAAAGTTCAACGTCACTGACGCGGGACGTCGCAATGCGCAAGTCTTCAGAGATGTTTCTCGCGACAATCATGCCTTTGACCTTTTGTCCCGGTTCTGCAAGGTTCTGTTCGATCCACCCCATGTATCGGAGAAGCTGGCCAAGTGCTCTATCGTATCCTTTTGAAACCTTGAGTTCGATAACGACAAAATCGCTATCATCCTCCATGGCAAGGATATCGATGCGTCGATTACCGACAGGGAACTCAATGCCAGTAATATCCCCATCCTGATAAACGCTGAGACTCGAGCGGATCACATGAAGGTTATTCGCCAAGAAGTTTTTGAGGTCATTCTCGTATGCAAACTCGTGGGATTCTGTGTCTTCGCCATTTTCTACATCATCTGCTGCTTCCTGTTCTATGTCTGGCTTATAAATCGGGCGGGGATCGGTTTCCTTCACATAAAGCCGGAATTTCGACCCATCGTTTTGAAAGAGTAGATCATCGGCACCATTGGGACGAAGATTATGGTGTATGCGGCTGGGAGCATTTGTTGACATCACGATAAGATGGGCGTTAACGGTGCCGCGTTTGAGTTTGGGGTAATGCTCTTGAAACCAGGAAAGAATCTCCTGTCGTGTAAAGTGGCCACCCTGGTCGAGAGATTTCCGTTCGCTCAGCTCGGGAAATCCCTTTTCCGGTGGCGGATCGAATGAGTCGACAAACTCCTTGAATAGTTCTTTTGTAGACTTATCGTATTTACTGCTTGGCATTGTTTACTCTCCCTACTTCCTATCAAACTCACGAATTGATGATGTACGCTTCTGAATGTCATTAAGGAACCGTAATAGTATTTCTTTGCGTTTGGAATCTATCGAAACTAACTCATCAGTTAACAGCATAGTAACAGGAACTGTATAACCAGCTTTGACCTTCATTTCGTCCGCACCTTCTCGTATGGCCAAACATGCAACATCACTGCTGACGTTCTTGCGATCAAATTTGTATTTGTTTATGCCATAGGTTCTTGTTTGCCATAGCAATTCGCCAGGAGGGACTGTTATTGATCCTATTCGCTCTCTGAAATCCGCAATAGTTTTTCCTTGAAGCTGGTCTTCAAATGCGCGAAACGCAAAGCCGACTTCCACCATCTCTTTCCAGGCATTTTGTGCATTCAGTTTCGCAATCTCGCGTTCAGATTCACTAGCTGCAAACGGGGCAATGATCTTTTCAATCTCATTTTTGATAATATCAGCATGCTTGTTACTGAATAGCCATGGATGCCTGGCTGCAACTTGTATAGCCGATACATGGAACCTAAGGTACTTCAATGTTTGTTCGTCATTGATTGCGGAACGCCAAACGAGCAATGAAGAACCCAATTCTGGAAGGATCAGGTTGTCCCGGTTCTCGGCCGCTTGCTCAAGCTTTTCGGTCAACCAAGTAGTATTATCGTCTTCACGGGGGAAGAAAAGGGCAACCCAGACTTTATTGGTCGTATCGAAATATTCTTCCTTGGTCATCCACGCTTTCTGAAGGGCAATTTTAAGTAGCAGTGCGAGGATCTTTATATCTGACGCCAGATATCTAAATGGGCGTTGTTCAATAAATTTGCCGTTAGTGATTGTGCTGATCATTCTTTTCACAAGGCTTATCACTTTCTTTCGCGTTTTCTCATCAATATCAATATCTGGCGACAACGAGAATACATTCTTTCTATCACTTTCTGCTATTTCTGTTTCTGTTATCCTTTCTGCCAATTCTTCTTGTGTCATATCAACATCTTCATCATCGTCAGCTGTATCGTATTGGAGTCCCAGATACTGTAACAACAGTTGCTTAATGCTAACTGTTCGTCCAATGGTTGGAATGATCCGGCAAGAAGAAGGCTCATAAGTATTGATAAAGATATCAGAATGGTCAAACACCATTTCCTGATCTCCTTCCCGGTCTTTTGTGCTGCTGTCCCCTCTATCATAACCGGAGGAGGCAGGATTGTAATCAAGATGTTCTTTAAATGCCTTGGCTAATTGCTGCCAGAGCTCAGTATCGAATGAAGATTCCCAATTTGCGGAGCTTACCAAATCAGCAAAAGCACGCTTCTTGGCTGTTGTTCCCAGCACTTCTTCAAAATCTATCCAAGCGACCTCCTTTGTTATATTTTGATCACCAGCCTTATCGAGTACAATCAATCCAATATCAGTCGGCGGTTGGGCAATAGTAATCGAAAGTACGGATTCTCTTGGTTCTACCATATATTTCTCGCCATCTAGCATACACCCAATGACTTTATAACCGGTTGTTACTTGGAAAGAAACGTCTAATCTGTTGAAATCAAACTGAATGGATAGGATTCGGGCTATTTTATTTTCCTGTTTCTTAGGGCTTTCTTCTTCCTTTTTTTCTACAAAGGGTAAGAATTCAGAATTTACTTCTTCCAATTCGTTATATACTTCTTGGGTGAATTCAGCAAGAGACATGTGTATAACTGACAGGAGTTCACCATTGCCACGGCGCCCGTCAGCTGTAAGAGCGGCACGAGAACAGTTCGCACTGCCGGAGAATACAGTTACGGAGTTACCTGCAATAAAAGCATAGAATTTGCCGTGAAGATTTGCCTTTCGAGTTCCGTCTTCTATATTATGACAGAACGTAACATTTTTCACATCCGCCTTTGCCGGAAGGTTATTTATTATTTTACTTGTCAACTCAGTGTAATTGTTTTGTGCTAATAAGTGAATTTCAGAAATTCTAAAACGATTGGCCAACTCATTAAGGGCAATACCGTTTTCATCAAAGAAAGGACTCTGAATGATTAGTCTGTCATAAACAGTATTTTCAAGATGATCCTGTATCTGTTCAATGATTGGTTTTTCATTGAGTATCTTGCCGATCAATCCGGAAGAAGGTGCCATATCGTGAGCCCATATCTTAGTAGTGGGATCAAAAGCTTCCGTTAATTCTCGAGCAATATTATTGACATTTGACAATCGGTTCAGGAGCGATCCCAAGTATTCCTTAAACGCACTAAAAACAGCGGTACCGTCTGTTTCGCTGTTGAAGTTGTTCCAGACTTCGGCGTTCTCACGCCATCCACCGAATGTGAGGTTCCCGCTACCAACAAACAAGGATGCCTTTTCCTCTTCCGAGCAAAAGATAGCCTTTGGATGGAACCTGAATCCATGATCCATGGCAACAGGGACTACTCGATATCTCCTTCCCAACCCGTAGATAACTGGCTTCTGATTGGCATAACTCTCCTTTGCGCAATCCGCATCGGCAAAAATGGTGATAACTGGGTTCCCGCATTTTTTCAGCCGACGAAGAACAACGGTCTGGAAGAATACGAAGTCAATGTTATGTGTTAAAATTATCAGGTTTGATATCTTTTTTGCTTTACCGATTGTTTTTAGAATATCGCTTCTCATGGGATTGACCCCAATCGCTCAATCACCTTGCCGGTCTCATTATTTGGCTGGAAACCATTAGGGGTACGGTCACACAGTTCAATATCGGCAAGCATATTCATTGTATTGGTAAGCCTTGTTGCACTCATTCCCGGTCCAGTAGCAGTCCCTGTCGGAGTAAGAGTTTGCCCTTCTGGATAAAACCGCAATGAACACTGATTCCCTTGGCTCATCTTTCGGAGTGCAGTATTTAGATGCGGTACAACAACGCATTGCTTGATTATATTGGTACATACTGAAAAAATCGATGATTTACGGCTACGATCCAAAATTTCAAAGACTACTCTTAAATAGTCAATCCGGTTTGTTTGATTGGTTAATGCGCTGACTTTGTTATTGGTATTCATATATGTTCTAATAATGAGTGCAAGTGCATATAAGCACTTCTCAGCAGGAACCAGAGAACCGACACTCTCGTTTGCAGATACTGAGCTGAGTTTAGATATAACATCTTCAATGGTTTTATCAAACGATACCGATTGAACGCCATATATTCTACTTATAGTCTCCGATAATCCTGACAGTGTATCCCATTCCCGAATAACATCCTCGACTATTCCGCCATTGATATCTGCAAGAGTATCGCTGAATACCCCGAGTATTATTTCTAAGGCATAATGCACTTTCCGTCTTAGATCGTATTCGAACCACAGGAATTCTGTTTCTGTCAAATCCTCATATTTTGACTCAACACATCTCTGATAGTTGGACTCAATAAGCTGCGCAGCGGAATTTCCTTTTCCTAAATTCGTAAGAGCCCACTTAATAGTCCCTTGGAATTTCCGATATCTTTCGACCACAAAAGAATCTTCATCATTATATGGTAAAAGGAAAGACCTTCTCAGGCATTCGAGTTCATCCGGAATTGATGCTATATTGCCAACAGAGAAAAGCATTGCTTCATCATCAAGCATTCCAGCTGTCATCTTTCCCCCATTCAATAACCACGATAGGGTCAGGCTGTCACGAGGGATATGTGCCGCCCGGGCTTGATATGCTTCTTGTCCTCTTGGAGGCAATGCAAATGGTGTAGCGTTCGTATTAGAGAACATTCCGAATCCTCTGCACGGATTTAGGTACGTGGCATAACTACGACTTAGGTAACCTTTCTTCTTTGAAGATTCCGCAAGAATCTTGGCATTAAGTTCCTTGCGATCGTTGAATGCGTCAATGTATTCCTTATAGACTAAGTCTCCAATCATGCCAGTGGTAATTAGTGTCGAATTTTGTGCTCTAAGATGCTGAGTTGAAAGAATTATAAGCAATTCAAGGCGATCAATAATCTGCATTAATCTTTGAACATCTTTTTCTGAATACTTATGACTGCTATCCCGAAACACTTCTCCCACCACCCAAGGAAGAAGCGAAAGGTACCTAGCCCGTATCGATATTGTAGTGATTGAGGATACCAGAGGAGCTTCAACAGATTGATCCTGAGTTCTTAACCCAAGAATATCGAGACCTTTTATCAAATCCCTTTCACCGCTATTCCAGAACATCGAATACTTTCACTGTTATTCTTTATTACCCTTACTAATTCCATCAGGATAGAAGAGGTTATTTACAGTTATCTTCTTATCAATGTTTTATGGGTTTCCACAAGGTTTGCCTCAAGCTGATCTACATGCTTCAGAATATCAACACAGACAGATGCAAATTCCTTGATGACACCATCTCTTAGATCGGATCGACCAGTACGAGTGTCAAAGAGAGGTGCGAAACGCTCGTCGAGCAATTTTATCGTACTTTCTTCTAAGTAAGGCACCAACTCAATGCGAAGACCGAGTAGTCGGACAAGTCGGTGCTTTAAAGACTTAAGAAGATCAGGTTCATTCTCCATGCGGTCTACCAATTGCTGTGCTGTTAAACTACGAGGGATGTCGGACGCTATATGTTTGAGTTCTCGAAGAGCATTTAAACGTTTATCCAAGTGTTCTATGGCACGCTTTTTCCCCTCTGAGTAATACCTAAGCTTCCACCCGAGGTAAACTGCGAATAACGGCACTAACCATGGAGCGAGTACGGGAACTAAATCCAACAGTTTGATTAACAGGTCTTTCATGCTCCCAACTCTATCTCAATTCCATTCTTGATTAGCTACCTTCATTTCCTTAAGAGCCTTCAGGACTGATTCATATATAACTTATGGGACCAGGAGGTCGAGGAGGTCTTGATGCACTTTCAAGTAGACCAGCATTCACTTGGAGATACTCAATGAGGCCTTGCCGTATCGAGTATGGCCTTCCCTCCATGACATCAAAATGACCACTATGCCTATTCAAGATGCCTTTTCCAGCTAATCCCTCAACCGTACTGTTTCCAATTTCAAATCTTACTGTGTTGACATTACCGTTAACATACAAAAGCAGACAGGCTTTTTCATCTGGATTCAATCTTTGAAGGTTATTCCTAACCACCTCCTCAATCTGTTCTTGATTCAAAAGCCGTTCCTTTTCATCCTTCTTTGCTTTCAAATTCTCCTTTATTACCCGACCGACAAAGAAACAGACGTAAGAAATACACATGCCCCATGACAGGATCATTATAATGCTAAATACCCATTTGTGTGAATTGCGGATATCATAAAGACCGAGGCCTTTAGCAACACCATCCGGAAGCAGGAGAATGACTGTTGTAGTTAAAGCTACACCAAGAGTTACGATTGGCGATTTTTTCAGAATTGCGATTATGATTTCGATAATCTTACTCATCTTGCTTTCCCCCCGGCTATTATTCGGGTGGTTCCCTGAATTCTCTCAAGAATTTGTCTCGATCATTGAGACGTATCAATACAGGATCCCTACACGAAGAAGCTTTCCCAAATACCACAGCATGCCGATCCTCAATGGTGGACAGCACTGCTGCATAGTCCTCTCCTATATAGTTTTTTAAGAATTCCATCCCTGTTGCATCAAAGACTCTCAGAGCGAATACTGTGTTACATTGATTCAATATACTTTTCGTAACGTTTGCCGTCCGTTGGGTAACAACAAGACAACCCAATCCATATTTCCTGCCTTGCAGAATTGTCTTTGCTGTTCCGTTTGTGGCTGTCTTATCTCCTTCGGCTGCAACAGCAGTCCATTCGGGCACTAAGGAATGAGCTTCTTCAAAAACAAGGCAGCACCTTGCCTCCTCTGTCATTCCCATTTCTTGAACCGCCTCAAATGCTGCTTCTGTGAAAACCCGTGTAATTTCAGTGGGTGTGAGCGAAGCCATTGCTGCTTTATAATCAAAGAGTTTACTATCTTGCCGCCAAACCTCAAAGGCAGAAGGATTGTAAATCAACAGAAGTTTTTCGTTTTCTGGTTTCAAGAATTCTTTCAAATGCTCTTTGACTTTAGATTCAAATTCCTGAATGCTCCCTCCTTCTTCGACATTTCTTTGCCAATTTGTTTTTCCATTTTTGCCTATAGTACCGACTTTTTCAATAAACTCTTTTTCTTTTTCAGCATCATAGTAGGAAGACAGCATATCAGCATATTGATTGGTCAGATCGAAACAAATGACCTTAACCTTCTGGTCAATCATTCTCTCAACAAGCTCAATAGCGAGATAAGATTTCCCTGATCCAAGGATTCCAAGAATTGCAGAATTATGCGTAACAAGAGAAGGTATATCTACGCTCACAGAGTAATTCGTTCGAGGAAACCGACCAATAGCTTCTTTATCTGGTGATTCAGTTTCAGATTCAATAAGAAAGACAGGAGCATTTGGACGGGGAACCCATTTCACGACTTCAAATCTTTTCTTCTCAGAATTCCAATTGCCTATTTTTTTGGCTTCGGCCCGCACATAACCTCGCTTGTTCTTTTGCTGAAGTATATCTTCTTGTGTGAGCCCATTGATTAACTGGAAAACTGTTGGTTTTGAGCCAATTTCAACTTCAAGAAGGGCTCCTTCTTCCAGATCAATATCAGTCCGGACGATATCAACTTCCAAAATAGATAGGTTACTATCTTTGGAAACAATACCGATTAGATTTTTGCGATGAGACCATATTGGATTATTGTCAAGCTGCATTTTCTCTGAAATGACAGACGCATTCATAGCTACATCTGTGCCTTCCACAGTCTTCAGATATTCATTGAGCTTGTTATTGGCCAGATCCAAATGTAATGCTCGAAGCCACCTCCCATCAACAAAGCCAATATGATCTAAAGCTAATGCAACGCCTGGTTCACCATTTTCAGATCTTACGATTATGGCATCCCCAAATTGAGCATGCGTGTCACTGTTTTGCTGTATGAGGACAATATCAGGGACCTGATGACCTACAATCGTCCCAAGGGGCAACGGATGATCTTTTCTCCGCCACAGAATTGACCACCGTTGGAACAATCCAGCAAATACTTCCAAGGGTTTGCAGGCAACAAGGAAAGCCCATGCCAAACCTATGGTTATGAATTCTTGTTTTGTTTGCCGATGGAATGTAATCAAGGCAAATAGGAATACAATTGAAAAAACAGCACGCGGTGTTCCCAAAGTATCTGTATACATCAGGAGGGATTTTCCAATTTTCTGTCTTGCCGGTTTTGTCGAGTCTTTTAGGACGATAGCTATAATGCTAGCAAGCAGAATGGAAGCGATATAAATGATTACGGAAAGCCAGAATATTCGATCAAAACTTGTGTATTCATCCAATGACCAGGGGTTGACAGCAAGCAAGCCAATCACCGCTGAAACAGTATATGCAATAGCATCAACAGGTTTCGTGTAAAAGGGCGTCACCAATAGATTGCCTAAAAGCAATGCTGCAAGCCCCGAGTAGAACCACAGTCCCTTATGACTTGTAGGTGGCATCCATGATCCGGTAGCTATTCTGGATGACAGAAAAAGTGCCCCTATGTAGATAATGAGTATGAGCAAACGACTACGTTGACTTAATGATTTCATGTTTTACTCACCATCTCCCCCATCAACTCCCTAACCTGCCCGGCAAGCTCTTCCAAGTCAAACGGTTTCTCCAGATACTCATCCGCACCGGCCTTCAGGATCATCTGTTTCACTTCAGGATCCCCGTGACCGGTTATCGCGATAATCCTGATGTCCGGGTGGCCGTCCTTAATCATCTTGCACACCTGGAACCCGTCAAGCCCGGGGAGGAAAATGTCCAGCACAACAACATCCGGCTTTATCCGCTCCATGATCTGACCGGCCTGGAATCCATCGGTGGCCGTTTCGACCGTAAATTCATCTTCCGACCGTTTCAGACTCTCCGCCAGGACATTCAGCACGGACTCATCATTATCCACGATCAGAACTCTCGTCTTCTCCGCCTGCTGCAGCAGGTCCCGGGGGAAGGGAAGGTTGCGCTCCTTGACATATTCCAGCAGATCATCAAACCTTACCCGGTTATGGCCGCCAGCTGTCTTATACGACTTCAGCCCGTTCTTCTCGATCCAACGTAAAACAGTGGCTGGATGCACACCTACCAGTTTCCCGATGTCGATCGTGCTCATCATTTTCGTATCCATTATCATTTCTTCTCCTGGAATCTTCAAGTGCAGGGTATGCGGTGTTTGCGAGATATTTATTATATCACCGTGTCGAGTTTTCACAAGAAAAAACTGAAATATTCTGATACATGATCTGGGCTATACAAACAGGTTTTCAGCCCCTAAATGGTCATATTCCATTTACTCGACTCCACTTATTGATAAAAAATCAAAAAATATTCTTGCATTACCCCGGACGATGGCTATAATCTCTTTTCCTGCATTTCGTGTAATACCTGAATATCGTATAAGGAAAAGCGATGACATCGATGTTCGACAAGAAATTCACGACAACCCAGGTGGCAGATATGATGGGCGTACACCCCGGATCAGTCGCTCGGTGGGTCAAACTGGGGCAGCTGAAGGCTCATGTGACTCCTGGAGGGCACAGAAGGATTACAATGGCCGATCTCTTTGAGTTCTTCAAGGAGCATGACGTACAGATCCCGGATGATATGACCCATCAGGGCAAGTTGAAGGTCTTGATAGTGGAGGATGAGAAACCCGTATTGGATGTGCTTGCAGCCGGTTTGAGGGCTCATAAGGACAAATACCGGGTTCTGACTGCCAGCGAGGGCTTTGAAGCCGGATGCAAGGCTTGCCATCTGGTTCCCAACGTGATTGTCCTTGATATCTACCTGCCCGGGCTGGATGGTGTAAACGTCTGCAAGCTGGTAAAACAGCACAGGGAGACCATCAAGATCATAGCGATTTCCGGGAAAGCTCCGGAGGAGGTCCAGAAGCAGATCATGGAAGCCGGGGCGGATATGTTTTTGAATAAGCCGTTTGATATCGAAGATCTGATTAAGGCCATTGACAGTATTGTCGAGGAACCCGTTCTTGATCAAAAGTAATAAAATCGGGGAGTACTTCTTTAGATATGGAGAATCCTATCATGGAGCAAGCAGGAAACCCGGGTCCCAAGGTTACCATTGAGGTCAGTCCGGTGATGGTTGAGTTCATTGATTTCCTCAAAGAGATCAAGTTCGGAGAAGTTTATAAGATTCAGGTTCAGGACGGGATCCCTATTTATGCCGAGACAGCGTTTAAAAGGATAAAATTCGGCAAGAAAGATCAGGAAAAGACCGAATAGTAAGAACACTACATCGATGATGTGACGCCTATAGTAGCTGACCAGAGACCCTGGAGGCTGCTGGTGAATCTTGTTTGTAAAGGTTTACTAGCAGCCTCTTTTTTTTGTCTTTGTTAAGTAGAGGTATATGGCGGAGACAGAGGTTTTAACACAAGAACAGTATAAATGCCCGACCTGTCGGGGGAGACTGTGCGTGATTGACGTCATTGGGGAAGTAATGGTTTATTGTCATCACTGCAAAAGTAAAATCCGGTTGAGCGTTGTTCCGGCTGACAGTCACAGAAAATTTGAAAAACACCGGATTGCAGTTAGAACCAATTCTGTCGAAATTAACGGGATCGAAGTCATAGGAGATCGCGCTGAGAAAATCCGTCAGGTATTTGAGATCCTATGTGTTCAATTTACGAAGGATGCGGCCAAGAATAAGCTCCCTGATGTTTATAAAGGATTCACCGGCAGAGAGCTGGCCAATATGACTAACTGGGATGAAATAAGTGTCCGAAAGGCCATTACCAGGTTGAGAAAGCGGATACAGGATCGGATGAAAGGACAATGCAGGATATTGGTGGGGAGTTCGGATATTATTGAGAATATGCGGAGCTGGAAAGGATATAGGATAAACCCGAAAACGGCGATGATTAGCTCAGAGTAAGGGGAGGGTTATTCTTCGGGCTGTTCTTCACCGATTTCTATTATATCATGCGACCGACGGGTTACACCGATGTTATTCTCAACAAGAGAAAGAACGAGCTGATCCCCATTCATAAGACCTACTGGTGTGGTATCTGGACGTTCCGCTTCTTCACGGGCACCCTTGCTGAAATCACTGGTTGTGATTATCAAGCCCTGTTCATGAGCTCCAAGGCTGCCACGTACCTGCTGGACAATGGGAGCCTGAACGTTATGTTTCCATTTCTTGACCTGAACGGCCATATTTGTGCGGACCACATCCCCGACGACCAGGGTACCCCGGACATCTATGCCCTTATCTCTCCCACGTTGCGTAACATCAATATCCTCGAACCCCATCTCTGCCAGCATCCGGGCAATGAGATCTTCGAACTCACCCCAATCCATGTCCAAGAGCTGCTTTTTCAGTTTGTCCCGGACTTTCTTGTTATGCTGCTCGATTTCGAATGACAGGCCTTTTCCCATCCATTTGGAAAGGCCTACAAATCCCTTGCCGTGCTTAACAAACCGTGGTTGCTCTCCTCTATTCTTATACCGTTTGATTTCAGTGAGGATTTGCGCATACATAGTGGCTTCAGGAGTTTTCCCTGTCGTCTCGAGCCAGCCCAGCTCAAGGGCTTTATCGGTAATAGCTCTGTAGTGCATTGGCTTCTTATCGCCATATTTCTCAAGTAGTTTTTCTGCTGAATCAGTAAATGAATAAGTAAGACTCATCCTATTTTCCTATTTTGATATTCTCAACAGCAATAATAATTTCGCTTTTCAAAAGACCAATATTCCTCTTAATGTCATCAAGGTAATTCTCTCCAAGGTATTCCTTTAATTGGCCTACTTCTTTTTTAAAGGATTTAAGCTCACTATCGTCTTTCTCCTTTAGCTCGTTGTTCGTCAACCTTCGCAATGAATACTTGGGAAGCGTTTTGTATTCCCGAAGATCACTAATCAACATTCTTATAAAAGGAAGTTCCTCTTTCAATTCTTCTTTGAAAAATCTTAATGCGCTCTGCAGGTTATTCTGAGCCTTTATCTCAAGGGATATTTCGCTCTTTCCCGGATTGAACATATCCCTATATTTCTTAACCCTTTCATACCAAGGCCAGAACCTTTCACTCAATGTAAGTCGCTTTTCATTAAAATCACATTCAATCAATGACAAAGCCTCTTCAAATAGCAATGACTGGACTTCCTGCTTTTCTCCTTCAGGACTGTCAATAGACTGAATGAACAGACCTAATCTCTTTCTTCTGAAGACAGTCAGGATGTCTCTTTCAAACTCCTTTGCTGTTTTTGTGCGTGGCGGGAATTTGGAAATGCGATCAATAACTTCTGGATGCTCTTTTAGGGCTTTATTATAAATTCTTCTAATCCGTGTCAGCAAACTTTCTTCCTCTTCGTCTTCAGGATTAGCGTTTATTCTTTTAAACAACTCGGAAGCGGATGGCTCTTCATCCACATCAAATATCTTGGCATCCTCACCAAGGGTATTATGAATGAGAAACATCTTGTCACTGGCAATCTGGCGGCTCTTAACGATATCTGCACCTTTCTCCGTGGGAAAGAAATTGTATATTCTTAGCCTATCAAAAACTTTAGTTCCAATCCTGTTTATACGACCTAATCGCTGAATAACACGGGTAGGATTCCATGGGATATCACAATTGATTACTGCTCCTGCCCTATTAAGGTCTAAACCTTCTGACAGTTTGTCGCTGGTAAGAAGAATTGTGAACTCGTCCTTCTGGTCCTTTTTCTTTACGCTGGCGTCAAAATTGCTGAAGAGCTGATTGACCTTCTCTCCAGATAGGATTCCTGGCACAGACAGCACTTCTCCCGGAAATTCCCTTTCAAGTATCGGCTGCAGATATATCACCGTATCTACATATTCGGTGAAAATAATAACTCTCCTGATGGGTTCACCTTTCTCAGGTTTTTCATTCAAAATCTTACGAATGCTTTTTACTAGTTCATCAGCTTTCGGGTCACTGGGTATAAGGGCTAACTCATCAACTTGGGTTTGTATCTCTTTGAAAAGAGTTAGATCTGAATTTATGTCGTTGAAAAAACCATTTTTGTCCTCAAACTTATCAACTATATATATTCTGTCGCTCTTAGGCCGTTTCTCTTCTTTCAGCTTCTTGGCAAACTCTTCCAGAGCTTTTTCGATTTCATCTATGTCATTATCATATATTTTCTCGACCAATTTCCTGTCGAGAATATATCGGCCATTTGAATTTGCTATAAATTCTAATACACACTCATGTATCCGGATGAAATTCTTAATGCTCTGGCAGAACGCTCCGAATGAACTCTCAAATCTCTTTACGAGTAAACGTCGCATGAAATCATACAGGTTCTTCTGTTGGTAATACGTAAAACTGTCTTTTTCAGATAACTTATCACCGTTTATTTTCTTCTCGTAAGTAAAGGGCTGATATATTGCTCCTCTGAATCTGCCTTCTTCCACGAAATAGTCATTTATTATCTGGTCATAGAAAGCGGATTGTTCCGGTGATAATTCAAAGAATAGTTCTCGCGGATTCTCTGTTTCAGAAAGTTGAGCAACTTCTTTGCTGTATTTTAGATCATTTTTTAGGTCAATGCGGTTTCGTCTGATAAGTATAGGTTCCAACACACCTCTGATTTGTGCAGCAAGTCGTTTTGCCCGGTTCTTGACTTTTGATATATTGACCGGCAAATCTCCAAAAAGGGTCTCGTAATAATTATCCGCCCGTTTACGTTTATCGGGGTTCTTAGATTTGTAATTTTTCGTGATGAATGAAAGCCGCCGGAAGAGGAAGTCGTATGATCTGAACCGTGATTCAAGATCATCATCGAGTGTTACTTTCGACTTCCCGGGTATAACAAACAACTTTAAAAGAGAGAAAATGTCAGCAGGGCTGTTGTTAAATGGTGTGGCTGTCAGCATGATAACCCGCCGGTTTCGGCAAATCATATTCAAATACTCATAGTCCTGCGTGTCTTGGTTCCTGAAACGGTGTACTTCATCAATAATTACAACCTCAATATCTTCTCCATGTTCTTGGAAATATTGGGTTATTCCTTCAAGATCTCCGCAAGATCTGATTTCCCAGTCATATAACTGGAAGTCATTCCGATAACGCATCCATCCTGTTTTTGCATTCTTGTCACCCATAAGACTAGGAGGGCATATTATCATACCACGCTTGTTTAGGTGCTTTGCTACCATCCCGGCAATGACTGATTTGCCAAGGCCGACAACATCAGCAATGATTACACCATTGTAATTCTCAAGTATAGTCAAAGCCTGACTTACAGCATCTCGCTGATACTCGTAGTTGGTATAGCCTTTTTGCTCAAGTATTGTTACAACCTGAGGTTTAACCTTTTTCTGTTCCTGAAGTTCTATATACGTTTTCAAAACATACAAAAAAGCCTCATATGGGGAAACAGCTGCAGCTTGGGTTTGGTCATTTATGAGCTCAATGAGGTATTTCTTACGGTCTTCCCGTTCTGTTATCGGAATCGCCAATTCCCAGAGTGCATCAAAGTACTTTTCTGCATCCTCTGTACCATAGTCACTTATTTCAACATTGAATTCATTCTGTTCTAATATCCCGGCACGAGTAAGGTTGGAACTACCTGTTATGAACCTGGAGCCACCCCACCCCATGAGTTCTTTCTTTGCTTTGAAAATATACAATTTCGCATGATTGGGCTCAAGCGTCTTCCGTATGAATAACCGGTCGGTTCCAATCAGACGGACAAAATACTCCACCTGTTGAAAGAACGACTCAACATCCATTTCTTCTGTATTCAGTGCCTTGCATATTGATGTAAAGAACCGTTCTGCTTTGTCTTCATTTGTCTGGTTTTCATTTTCCTCAATTACCTCAACTGTTTTGCCAAGGATATTGTCTACTTCAAGACCAACAAGTACTTTGATTATAATATCTTCACGGTCTTTCAGGCTATCATACAACTGTTGCCACCCAGAGAAGTAGAAAAACCCCACAAGAAACTTTAGCTCTTCACTGTGTTCAATGAGCTGCTCCAATCGTTTCTTGAGGGTTTTAACATCTGTATTTGTAATAAATGCTTTTTGTTTCATTGTGTCAATTACTTCCTTTTTGTCACACTCTTTGCTTTGCTGATTCTGTTCCATACAAGCTGGCATACGGCACGGTATACCTCTTTTCGATCATCTTCAGTCAGGTCAAGTGCGTCAAAATAAATATCATCAAGATTTCTACGATCCGGAAGAGGATTTGGCTCTTGTTCTGGTATGGGGATCACTGATTCGGGGTCAATTCCGCATTCAATGAAAATAGGTTTAACTTCTCGATCAAACATTTTATCAATTGTCTTGCTATTCTTTACTGAAACAACATCAGGCTTTATTGCAAAGTGATTATTAACTTCATATACCATTAAACTTCGTGCACCAAGGCCAAGACCAGATCTTGTTAAAGTCTCAGCAAACAAAAAGTATATTATTGAATTGCAAAATAGCTGTAACTCATGCGGTATTTTTGAGAAATATAATCTACAATCTGCAACCATATCTTTCTTAGATAGAAAAACACCCAGTCGATCATTTGTTTCTTTGACCCAAAAGGTATTTCCAATTAATTCAGGAAGTACCCACCAATATCTTCGATTTTTAACAGTCTCTAAATTATTGAATCCTTTTATCCGTTTCCCTCTATCTTTCCCTTGTTTTATTACAATACTCTGTCTTTCTCCCCATTTAATATATTTAAGCGCATTTGTTCCTTTTAGTTTTTCTCTGGATTTGTTACACATAAAAACCCAGTGACCTAGTGCGCAGGAATCTATCTTAAATTTCTTGCATTCGCGAGGACTCTTAATAACCGGTTTCAAATATTCATTTTCAATATTCCATCTTTTGGCTTGCTCTTCTGTAAGATAAAAGAACTCGTTACATCCTGTTGTAATGCCACGATGGACTTTAGATATTTCCTTAATCCTAATAAATTTATCTTTCCCTTTTTCAAGTATTTTAAAGAATATATCAGGAGCTCTGAGATATTTCCCGCCCCATTTATCACCTATATATTCACCTTTTTTAGTTTCTTCGTCTTCATATTCAATCCCTTCTTCAGCCAATTCACTAACTGTTACAGGAAACATGCGGAATGCATCTTCCCTTATTAGAGTACTTGCAGCTTCTATTTTAAGAAGGTGCTCTGAAATCATCACCTCCTCAAAAGACCTTCTAAATGCCACAAATTTAACTTGCCTGTTTTGATGTAATTTAGCTCTATTTCTAACAGGTGCATCTAATACACTGATGATAGTATTAATATCTGCATTTGCAAAGCTTCTTTTGGCATGATTGTCCACGATAAAGTGTATGGGTACATTATTCAATAGGAACCACTGTACCCATGCACCGTAACCAACATCTAGCCAAGAATTCGAACAGATGAATACATGAATGCCTTGTGCGTTTAGAAGGTGGAGAGATCGGATATAGAAATAGGTATAAAGATCAGATTTGCCATCAATCTTTTCCTTGATATTCTTTACATGATAGGGCTTCTTGAAAAAATGCTCAGGGAAATCAGTGCGTACCATTTCGTGAAGCTCTGACTTGTATCTTTTCGGTGTAAGATCTCCCAATGGATCGGAAATATCTTCCTGCCTTACGTAAGGAGGATTTCCAATAATGATGTCGAATCCTCCTTTTTCAAAGAATATCTCTGCAAACTCAATGCTCCAAATAAGAGGATGCTCATCTTTAAGATTATTCTTTTCCTCAAGGAGTTCTTCTATTTCCGCTTCAATCTGGTTTTTCTTGTCTTTTGTTAGTTTAAGATATTTTTGGTATCCATCAACTTCGCTTGCTTTGTCAAATCCTAAATGAGTTTGAATTCCTTCTTGAGGTTCCTGATTAGCTTTTATCTCTTGTTTTCTTTGATTGATTTCCTCATCAAGGATTCTCTTAAACAAACGATCTTCTTCCTGTTTAACAAGATGGTAATTCTCTACTTTATTATTGTAGAACTCAACTTTCAGTTCTTTTAGCCTTGTGACCATATCCCTTATATCAGCAGAAAGATCAGCATGGCCATGAACCGGAAACAATTTACCACCAATACGTTGCACAAGAGAATCACCACTGCGCACCTTAAAATCAAGGTTTGGTAAAAGAGGCTTAGAAGAAAGTCGATATTCACTCGGCATGTCAATAAAAAGGGTGAGCCATAATCTAAGCTGGTTTATCCATACAGCCCATCGTTTCACTTCAACACCATATAAAGAATTTGCAATAATACCTCGTTTGCGCTCAAACGGTGTGCGGTTTTTCATAATCGAAGGTGTATTTGCCCGGTTTTCAAGACTTTCAAGAGCCTCATTAAGAACATGCAGCATTCCAACTTCAAATGCCCCGGAACCTGCTGCAGGGTCACAAATTGTCACATTCGAAAGAAGACTAACCAAATCCTGAATCTGATTTGATGAGAAATCACCCTGTTTCTGATCTTCATCAAATTCTGCTCCTGCTCCACCTTCCCGAAACAGGAGATGGTAAAGATCACGCAAGTCACAGGAACTATTCTTTTCAAGCCATTTGACTAATGCCATACGGCACATAAAATCAACTTCCGTCCGAGGAGTATAGATGGCACCATCGGCCTTATTGACCAGCCGTTCAAAGATAATTCCCAAGAATTCCGGGTTTAATTCAAGATCTTCATCATAAGATGTGTTTTCTTCGATAGTAAAATTGTATTGGAAGAGAAAGTCAATGAAGTCACCTATTACTTTATCAGGCAAAGTAAAACCCTGATCATCAACTCCGTCTTTACGTTTAAAAAGTTCACCATTCAGAAAAGGAGCCATTTTGAGTGCTGCAGCGATATCCTTTGGAAATTGGCCTGTTCCATTTTTCAATTCAGAAACCGGACCGGAATTCAAAGCTTCAAAAAAAAGTGGCTCAAGCCATTGCTCATAGAATTCGTTTTCAGCTCTGTTCTTCTTCTCATAGGCTCTCCAGAAAGCCTGAATAAACAGTTCATTCTCTCCGAGCCAACCCTTCTTCTGAACAAAACCAAGAAAAATAACTCTGATTACAAAAAGCAACGCAAAATCTTGCGCCAGTAAGGTTTCGTCTGCTTTTCTCCCTATGACTGTTTCAGCAATCGAGTCAAACCGGGGTTTGAATTCATTATAGAAATCTTCAGATACCGCTTCAATAGAAAAGGCTTCTCTTATAGTCTCAATACTTGAGAACTCCGCCTTACCTATTTGATTGACAAATGTCTTGTTTGGCATATAGGGTGAGACATAATATGTAAACCGCTTATAGTTCGAGTATTCCCTTTTCACCCCTGTGTAAATAGCTTGAATCAAGCTGAATCTGAAATGACCACTATTATCGTGAAAAATAAATATACCTGCATCATACAGTTCGTCTTTTAATACTTTTCGACCAAATTCATATTGTCGTCTTTTACATGAACGAGCAGTAAGCTCCCGTTCCGATCTTACAGCCAACACAATAAGACGTTGGGTTTCATCAAACTCTATATTACCGATTCTTTCCGGATTGCTCAGAAGATCCTCTTTAGTGTCAAGATAGAGAGAGTAATCTTTGGTATCTGGTCTGAATTGATCACTTTTCAAACGCAGGAATGCAGCAAGATTTTCCCGGCTGAAATTAGATGTTAATTTTTGTATTGCTTCGCGGTGATTCATACTTTTATTTGTCCTGTAAATACAGGTTATTATTGAAGGGTGGCAAGAAGAAAGATCTCACTTTTTGTTCCTTTTAACCTTACGTGAGCGAGTTCTTAACCATTCATCTATTGCATCCTTGTGAAAACGCCAGGATTTTCCAACCTTATTCCCCGGAATAGAACCCTGTTGAGCCAACATGTAAATGGTCGTTCTTGACACCTTCAAATATTCTGCCAACTCTCCTACTGTCATTATCTCATTTACATTTGCTGCCATGATAAACTTCTCCCGGTATATGCTCAATATTGTCACAAGGGCAATGTGGCTGATATTATCTGGTTTTATCGGGTATTGTCAAGGTAAAAAGACAAAAAATCTGATTGGGAAGATAAAAGAGAATGTTATCTTGGAGGATTACACCTCGAACAAGGAGTCAGCCCTTGCTCTTTAGCTTTCTTCAGAGTAACCGGGATCTTGCTTGTTTTTAGATAGATACATCCTTCCCGATGGTATTTTGTGCCGGATTCCGTTTTATAAACTATTGCATCAACCGCACCATCCTGATCATGTTTTACGGCGTTCTGAAATTCCTCATCATATAGCTCTGACTTCCCATACTTGACATAGTAATCAGAATGACCTTCCTGGATAAGCAGAATATTATAATTAACAAATACATACGCAAGTAATCGGCCATAGTTGCCTTTTTCTCCTTTGGACTGGATCAGAACAGTTGCACCTGTCAGATGCTTGAAGGTAAATTCCGAAGCCTTTTTCCCTTCAGGTGAGTTCTTGGTCGCATCCGGATGCACGCTTTCAGGAGTATCAACATTGAGCATGCGGATTTTCGTTTCGCCATCTTCCCAGCCAGTAACAACAATCGTATCCCCATCAACGACTTTGACGACCTTACACTGTTTTACTTCCCATTTTGATTCTGAATAACAGGGGTGCTGAGAAAAGGAAATAAATATTAAGGGTGTTATTACACATAAAGCCAAAACAACAAGAACATACTTCTTCACGTTATTACCTTTCATTATTCATCTGTTCCCGCATCTCCTTTCCCATTCTGAACCTAACAGCGGAATGGGGGGGGAACAATTAACTTCTTCCTGTGTTTTGGGATTCCGGGCGTGTTTCTTCTTGCGCATAACCGGTTCGAAAACCCCAAATCCCCTGAATTCGAGCCGGTTTCCATTAGCCAGCTCACTGACTATTTGTGAGAGGAATTCATCGACCACTTTTCTGGTGTATTCCTGGTTGTTCCCGGTCGATTCGGCGACTTTGGTTACAATTGTCCTTTTATGGACATTCCTCTTTTCTGTTTTTGCCATTATATTCTTTCAGGTTCCTGATATAATGGCTCAATTCTACCAAAATCAGTTGGGATGTCAAGATCTATCAAGAAAATAGAGGGGGTTGTGCCGTTTCGGCGTTCTCAGGAGTTGGTGTTTGATCTCATGCTGGGATTCAGGACTATGTTTCCCTGTAAGGAATCCTCGCGATTTTCGGTTAACAGATCATAGTCGGTGTTTTCTTGGGAAGATTCCCTGAAATAGACCCCATCTTCACATTCGTCACAGAAAGCCAGGATACCTTCAAATTTGCAGACTCGACACCATTCTTTTAATTCACTACGTTTAGTTGCTACCATTATGCTATCCCCACCAAAAAAAGGGAGCATCGACAACCTTCACCTCCGTCAGCAGCCTCGCCAGAGGCCATGTCGAAAGGATCCGGAAGTGACGCTCCCCAAAATGGGATAGCCCTTCCTTCTCCTGTTCGACATAATAAGCCTGGCGATTTGCTGACGACAGGTTAGGGACAAACTTAAAACTGTTTTACATCATGCTATATCAAATAAATTAAAGTCCTCCGAAAGGAACTTATCAAAACAATAGCAATTATAGCATGCGATTCAGTCTTGTCAAGTGTTACCGAATTAATATCGTTAGCGTATCAGAAACTGACACTTAGCCCCATGCCAAATTTCGGGTCTATATTCCCCTGAAAGAGATCCTCGTAGTCTTGGGTAACATAGGCTCCGAGATCAACTGCCATGCTGTCGCTCTTGTATAGGTCTTTAGCAACCCCGATCCCACCTCGTTCAGAAGTGGTAACAACATCAAGACTCCATCCGGACGTCAGCCAGTTCCGACCTTTTGATTCATATAGCTCCCAAGCCATATACGGCTCGGATTCATCTTCTGTCAGGAGCATGCCCTGTTTAGGCTTGGTGTCGATCAATGCCGATGCTAAGGTCTTGACTATTGCTGGGGCGAGGTCGGCTGCAGTGCTTTTATCTCGCCCCGGAGTCCGTTTTTTGAGACATCCTTCTCGACCTTCAATTTGCCAACGACTGCTTCCACGGTTGCACCGAGCATTTCCTTGCCGATCTCTATGCCTTCATCTTTCAGAATAGAGAGGGCAGTGTCTCGCGTCTTATCGAATGCTTCCTTTGCTTCCTCTTTGGTTAATTTTCCATCGGCATTCTTGGCCTTAATTGTATCAACATACGTCTGCATGGTCGACCGGGCAGCCAGGGTGACCGCATCCACTATCTTCTGCTTAATCACTTCCTTTTTCTGTACCTTGCTCGCTTCATCCATGATGGATGTCTTCTTGTCAAGGAAGTTTACTCCCTTTTTTGCCAGCCAGCCGATGATAGCCGTGATGACCGATCCCAATGCGCCGATCACCGCCACAATAATGGTTACCGTTGTTTCACTCATAACCTTCTCCTTTCATTTCTTGAAAAGTAAATATGAAACCATTGCCGATAACAGTATCTGCAGTATAATTACCGCTACTTTGAACCAGCGGTCGCTTTTCTGTTTTTCGTGTTCGACATGATGACGGAGATGATTATTCAAGGCTCTTTCAATGCGGGAAATTGTCCGTTCTATACGGGGCAGTATCTCATCAAGGAGGAGTTTCAGCTTGCCTTTCAGTTCTCCAACAACCGAACCCTTTTCTTCCTTGTCCATGCATTTCTGCCTTCACATCACGGTGCGAACTGTATCTGTATGGTAACCGGCTCCATGCCATCTGCTATTGCTTTGACTTCAGACACGCAGGTTTCGGCAATGGATGTCAGCGTGAGGGAAGCTTCCCCGTTAACCAGATCAATCCTGAGAACACTCAGCTTTCCTCGTGTGCATTCCAAGTCGATGGTGTCATTGTCAGAGATATCCGTCAGATAATTGCCTGCCTGGTCTTTCTTCTTGATGAGTATGGTGCATGAGCTTGCTCCATCAGCAGGTATATCTGGAATGCCATTGATCGGATCGGCGGTATCAATCGCATCAGTCGTCAGCTCTATGATTTTTATAGCCTGGAATTCTGCTTTTGTCAACGCCGTATCTCCGATTCCACACATAGGCCCAATTCTACCGCCTGTTACTGCAGCGGAAATGCCAGGCAGCTGTTCAGCAAGAACCGCTTCAAGTGCGGCTTGATCGAGTCGCCTCACCTCAAAATCCGTTGTTATCCCGTCCCCGACCAAAACCACTCCATACTCATCCGTAACAAAAACCCCAACATCAGGGGCTTTGTCAAGTGAAATCGAAGTCAACGGAGGCATCGAATCCCCGCTCATTCCCTTGAAATTACATGCAATGCAATCAACGTTCCACGTGCATCCGTTAAACACGGCAAATGAAAAGTTCACGCCTTTAATCGGGTCGCCCCCCGCAGTCTCTTCAAAGGTACAGTTGGTGAATGTCGAGCATTGCTCGTCAAGCTCGATATCGTCAATTGTCAACGTGACATTCGAATAATTATTGTTCATATCTTCATCCTTATTTAATTACAACTATCAGCATCCTTGAAGCTGTTTCCGGTCCAATTCGCAGCGGTATTTCCAGATGCAACGCTCGCAGATATATATGAACAGGAACGGAATCCGGCACTACCGTTGTTTATCGACCAGACCCCTGATATTCTACTACAAGTATCTACTCCATCACCACCATTATTTGCCGCATACCCACCCACTATGGATTGGCATCCCCAGAATCCATCACCATCATTGCTGTCTGAATAGCAGGCAGCGCAATTACAGGCAGAAAACCCATGACCCGTATTCATTTGAGCAAAGCAACCCGCAGCCTGAAGGCAGGAAGTAAACCCCGTGGGATTTTCGTATGACCAGCAACCGGATACAGGCCAACACGAAGCAAAACCAGCTGTCGTATTATACAAAGACGTACACCCTGATACTTCTTTGCAACTTGAAAATCCTACTTGATTACCGTAAGCAGTGCTACTTACTATATTGTGAGACTCGTAATATCCATGCGCAGTATTACTTACCGCAAGACAACCGCTTATGTAATAGCATTGTTCAAATCCCCAGTAATTATCGTATGATCTACAATTAGTTAATCCTCTTACTTTATAGAATCCACCGTGATTAGCGGGACCTCCGGTACAATATCTGCATTCAACTCCTACTATGTTTGAAACTTCAGTATGATATGCAGAATAACTTCCCATCATGCCTATTCCGGGTACATCATGTATGTATGACCCAATAACCGTGGTATGGTTTTTAACTACTACTAATCCAAATTGTCCGGCAAGCCCACCGGGCTCAACAGAAAATTGTCCGCCGATAATAATGGTATGTTCAAGAAGCTCAAGCGAGTCATTAGCAAGGCTTGTTACGCTCCATCTGCATCTTGCATCGCTTTCAAATAAAACCAATTGCGCGTCTGCTTGTGTTATCGGGCTACCGTCCGGAAACTGATACCATTGACCTGCAGGACATTCTCCGACATAGATGGATTGTACGGCGGTGTTTTCTAATGCATTTTTAAGAGCAGTACCAGCAGCTGCATCAGAGGAATAATCCTCGCGCATTATTATTGCATCAAATTTCTTTGCATGCAATGCGGAAAGCAGACTGTCCTTCGGAAGACCGGCTGCATTGAACGCCATGAGATTATCCTCGATCGCGACTGACACACCGTTGTGATCCGCAGCCGAATCGATGCCGTGATCCCTCGCGTGGTGTGCATCGGGTGGCATCGTGCCGACTAGGTCATCATGGGATATCTGGTGCGGATTCCCAGTGGTAGTGCCACGGTGTCCGGAGTTCGCCGCCACTTCAGAATGATCGGAACCGTCTCCCGTGCTGTGTGCCGTATTTGCATCCAGATTGCTCTTATCGGCAGCAGACATGGCTCCGTCTGAAGTAGGAGTGGCAAGGTCGATGCCGATCGGTATTGATCCGGCAGAACCTCCTCCGGTAAGCGGAGCCGAAGGCGCAATGCCTGTGATCCCCTTGAAACTCCCGTCTTCATTCAGCATTACGTCCAATCGGTCATCAAGGCTAGCCTGAGACCCTCTTGCATCCTGGACTTCACTTTCAACAGGAGCCACTCCATCAACTACGTCCTGCAGGGTCGCAACCGGATTGCCTGCGGATGGGCTGTTCATGTTATTGAAGGCATCGGCTTCATCGGGATCGACGTCAGTCAGGTCCTGCAGAGCCATAACGAACACGGTCGAGTCTTTCCTGTACCTGAGATCGATCTCGTTGATGCCGGGATTGAGAGGATCGGCAGCATCCGTGATTTCGCTCGCACCCGCACCCAATTCGATTCTGGCAAGCTCCAAGTCCGGAGCGATAGGCACCTCTGTAGTCGCTTCGAGAACAGACGTGTCTTGAACATACTTGTTCTGGTAGTCGCCTATCTCATCGACGAAATACGGCTCCACTTCAACCTCATTGAAACTGAGCTTCAGATACACGGTGAGAGTGCCGGATGGAGGAACAAGGCTCGTGAAATCGATCTCCTGAGCAGTCTCCACCTCAGGATCGTTTCCCTCCGTGTCAATCGCGCGTCCGCCTTGGACGACAATGCTCAGAGACGGCGGGTTGGCTTCTGTTACACCGAGACCGACTACAACGCCTTCCTTATGTTCATTGGCAATGTGCCTTTTGCGTTTTTCATTCCAGTAATTCTGTTCTGTCTCCGCCTCGGTGCGGTTTACGAACAGGTATTTAAGCCATTTCAATTTCTTTAATGCCATGCTATCCTCCTGTCACCATATCTACTCCGACCGTAGACCGGACTCCCAGCTGCCAGTAGCTTGCGAACCACTCGTAATGGATGATCTTCGTATGTGCTGGCTTCTGGAGCTCGATCACGGCCATGATTTTGTTCTTCTGTTCTGCCGTGAGATCCTCGAACGACTTCACGATCACCGAAAAGCAATGGGGATCCTCCGAATACTCATATATCTTCGTGTCCTCTCCGAACGTCGACCGGACACCGATCTGCCAGCCGGTCTTGAACGGTTCCAGAATGTCCGGGACGACTCCCGTGTAAATCTCCACGAAGGTCTTGATACCCTTTATCGTTCCTCTCCACTTGTACAGATCGACTGCCCGGCGGATCAGCTCGCGCCGCCTTAGTTCCGACCATGTCTCATCAAGATCGAGTGCAACCCAGGATGCAAGCCATGGCAAGAAATCGCTTCTGGCTGTATCCGGGTTCAGGGAATGATGAATGCCGAACACCTCATCTTCCATTTCCTCGAGAATGTCACCAAATAGCGAGAGAAACCTATATAGAAAACCTTCAGTGCCCTGAGCCCTGTAAATAGCAGGGAGGTTTCTGAAAAGATAATCAGTAAGACTCTCTGCCATATCTACCTCACACGACCGTAATGGACACCGTCCCGCTTATGGGGAGCTGGTGACGCTCAAGAGAAATATTCGAACCGGGTGCACCGATGGATTCCACGTGATCCACTCCCGTGACCCGTTCCATGAGTTCATACAGTTCCGAAACGTACACATCTCTGCCGAATTCCCAACCAGGACCCCGTTCGTCAGATATCTCTTCGGCATATTCAACTGCCTTACCCGCATCCCCGCCGTATTCCGGATCAAAGAACTCGGCAATAACCCGCTCCACCCTGTCCTCAAGAAGGCTGGAGTTCGCTTCTTCCGTTTTTGCCACGGTCGCTATCACATCAACGGTGACATAATCCGGGTCTATCACATACAATTGCGCGGTAACCAGTCTCCGTTCATCAAGGTATTCCCTGATCGCATCGCGCAGTGCAAGGCTCAACGTCCCGCCGCCTTTTGGCATGGCGATCACGGACACGACACCGGCTGTTTCCTCGGTCGGATGCGCAGGATCGAACAGAGGAAGCGTCTTTGCCCGGGCAATGCCTGTGGAGCTTTCAAGCGTCAGGATGACAAAATCCTCATTGGTGACCGCACGGTTCCTGGTCTTGAGCTGTTCTCTGGGACCGCGGTCGACCGCATCATCCACCGTTTCCTCATCACCGCCACCGGTTGCGGGTTCCTTGTTAAAACAGGAATCGATATACACGTGGGAGCTCCTGAGTTGGTCTATGGTCATAGCACCCACGTTTCCACGTGTCCCGCCGCCATATCTGTAAGGAGCTGCTTTGATGTTGTCAATCCCGTATTCGGGGATCTTTCCGAAAAGACCGTCTCCGAACAGGACTTCTCCAGTGCCCCTGTTGAGGACGTAATGATTGTCATACGGTGAGGAGAGCGTGAAGTCTTCCACTTCGTGCCATTCCTGAAATCCCAGACCCTCATCCACCAGGATCGTGATATCGAGTAGGGGGACGTTTGCACAATAGAACCGCTGGTCGCGTTCCCCGTTACTCGACCCGAGTATCTCCTCATCGATATGAGCCGCATTGGATACGGAAACACGCCCGTAAATCTCATTGATCCTGAAATACTGTATCACCGCAAATTCGGCACTCGGGGTAACAACCGTTATCCTGAATCTCAGCCATGTTGCCTCGATATCATTGATCTTTGCCGGTTCCCAGTCAGCGGGAACAGTAAACGTGACGTCGCCCGACAGAGTGAATATCTCCGTCTCATCCTGGACCGTCAACTCGATCCATTCATACGTACCGTCCGGCAATGAACGGTAATATTCCCATACGCCTTCGATATCACCGACAACGGGTGTATTAATATTAATGTGAAGCGTCTCGAAGTAATTGTTCTCTTGGTATGCAATATAAAGGATATCTCCCACCTGCAGAGGATCGGGAAGCGGATTAAACGGAACCATCTGGTCGTTCGCTTCAGCAGTGAAATCCGAATACACATCGTCCTGACAACCGAAACACCGGTATGTCCGCGCTGCATGGATAATCAGATCCTCATCCGTCGTGAAAATGACCTGTTCCTCGCCGGTTCCTGCTGTTGCGATCTCAAAGCCCTTTCCCATGAATACATCAAAGGACTGGGGAGCGGATAGTTTGAAAAATACCATCGCCTTTGCAACAGAAGGAGGAGTGAGCGTAACACCGATCATGTTGAGATACTCGCGCATGTGCTTGGGAAGTACGAGGTTGAGCCTGTATATGAGCTCCTCAATCCCTACAGCGAATATTTCTATAAGGGTGATGCCCGGGTCGGTCACGTTCCAGTCCGTCCATTCGGGGCACCGTTCGGGGATCTCCCTGATCATGGCATCCTTGATCGCACGCCAGTCGCGGTCGTCAAGGTTCGGTACCGGAATGTATCTGCCTCTTACCATATCATCATGCCGCCAAAAAAGGATATACAAGGTTATCTGAGGTATTAGTCCGCCTGATGATGTATTCCACGTCAACAGTCACTTTTTCATCTTCCACTTCAGCTGCCACATTCTGGACGATGATGCGGGGTTCCCAGTGCTCGAGGGCGTTCTTCACGTAAAACTCAATCCTGCCTGCCAGAGCTGAATCCGCCGGGTCGAACACCAGGTCATATACCGGACAGCCGAAATCCGGCCTCATGGCACGTTCTCCGAGTGCGGTACCGAGGATGATCCCGATCGCCTGTTTCACGTCTTCCTCGTACCGGGAAAGAGCGAGTCCTCCTTGGGAGTCCACTCCAACGGGAAACGACCATCCTGTTCCTAAGAATTCCTTTGCCATCAGTATACGATCCCCGTATGTTCACCGTCCGGTGCACCTGCAGTCGTCTGCACCACTGCATTTTGCACGATCTCATCCACCACGCCCTGGGCGATCGAGTCGCAGATGATCTTCAGGTTGCGCGAGGGTTTCAGGTCCTCGTTGCCGCCCTGGGAGCCGCCTTCGGGTGTGGCATCCATATCTCCACCCAGATTCGATACCAAGGCGTCGTATATGCGGTCGGACAGGCTTGAAACGGAAAGTGCCATCAGCTCGCTCCTTTCACGGTCGTGGAATGACCTATAGGCTGTCCCGTCACATAGCACACAGGGTGCGCCTGTTTGGTTTCTATGCCAGAAAGGTTCTCTTTACCTACATCTACTGCAGGAGCCTTCACAATTACTTTCTGGTTCGATTCTATGGTGATTTTCTTGTCCTTGCACGCCCATTCAATATACTGCCCGTCCTTGTCCTCAATACGGATCCTCTCCTTGCCTTCCTTGTCATCGAATACGATCTTATGCCCGGACTTGCTTTCCAGCACACGGACGTCTTTGTCCGCATCCTGGGGCTTGCCGTCCACTTCCGAATACCAGAACCCGATCCACACAGGCCGGTTGATGTCGCCGGCCTCGAACATGATCCATACGCCGTCACCGGCCTGGGGTTCCTGTGCGCCTTCAGTTACAGGGGAAGGCAAGAAGAACCAGCCATGGCCGCCTCCACCGAAGGGAGAACAATACGATGCCCAGTTGGTCTCGTCCTTATCACCGAGGAGTTCATGCACCTTTGTCTTTATCCTGCCGAGTCCCATGGGATCGTTCACATTGGTGACAACACCGCGCCATACACCGAAAAACCGGTTCTTCAGCCGTTCGAGCTTCTCATCTTTCAGTTTCTCGTGTAAATCCATCCTGTTATCCTTCTGACACGGCATTACGCTTGCAGTCGAAATCGCACAGGTACCCGCCGTCATCCAAGGAATGCGTTACGCGGGTGACATAGTAAGTGCCTGAAAATTTCTGCCCCACGCCTTCGATCCCTATCAGGCTCTTTGCCTTAAGGGTCGCTTCACCGATGCATGTGCCATGCCCGTCGATCAGATCATACTCTTTCTGCCGGAAATAAGCCTTTGCGAGTTCTTCTGCTTCTTTCTGAGTAGAGGGAACCTTATCATGCAGGATCTTCGCACCTTCTCCGAAGTCCTCTTTTACGAAATCAGACCCGGACTGTGCACCCAGAACAGTGCGTTCTCCCGTAGAGGCACTGGTCGCAATGGCCACGATCGGTTTCTTTTTGTTATGATCCCATCCCTTGACAACCACCTTGGATACCTGCTCCTGCGTGGAAAGCCGAGGCTCGAAGCTTTTGAGGTTGCGGCTATACTCGAATGTGCCGCTCTTTTTCTGCATGTAGTCCCGTGGTCGGTGGAAGTGGAATTCATCGAGTTCAACGAACAGCTCGAACCCGATCCGTTCCGCACGTTCCTTCAGAAACTCCCAGTCACTCACGTTCCCTTGTGCAACATACGGGATCACGTCCTTTGTCTCATCGATCACGAGGTGGTTGGACTTGAACCCGTACTTCGATGCGATCTTGCGTGCGAGCTGCGAGTCGGTGGTGTTTTCCCATGTTGAATGTTTCTTTTCCTCAGAACGGCGCATCTGGTAAGACAGGTCATACGCACGTACCGTTAATGTGGGGACTCCGCTTTCAGGAAAAGAAAGCTCAGGCCGGACTATCCTCCCCTTGAAAACCTGTTCCACCGCATGACCGTACCCGAGGAGCAGTTCAAGCGTTTTCCCTTTTTCGAAGGTGTCGGCATCGACCCACTTGCTGTCCTTGTTGTTGACCTCAACGGTCGCCATGTCCACGTCGGTCGCATGATCCTCAAATCTCACGGATATAATGTCTGCGGATATGTCTTTTGTGATATCCTTGCCTTCGATCCTGACGATACGGTTGGGATTGATATAGGTCATTTTTCAAACACCCCCAGGCTCGGCTTGAAGCTCCGTGCCAAACCTTCCTTGCTGATCTTGTCTATCTGACGCAGCGTGGACATGGTCTCGGGTGGGAATCCGGTAATGCGTTCTATCACACCCAAGGGATTACGCGGATCGGGGATCATGGCCTCGATGCCTTCCTTTACATCGCGGATCTTATTGAACCCTTTCTGTACCTTATTCAGGAACGCGACCGCACGCCACTTGGCCGGGTTGCCCAGTTCCTTGGTGGCCACGGACTGCACGGTCTCTCCCTCTTCCATCACGTGCGTCGTGGTCTCTCCGGATTCAGCCAATGCTTCAGCAGCCTTGATCGTGTCCTCTTCCGCAGGTGCGAACACAGAACCGCTTCCCTCTTTCCCGCTGAACACGGGCTTGCGCTTCGGCATTGCCTCGGGGATCTCCACCGGAGGAACGATGTCGATCTCTGCTTCCTTGTATGACCGCAAAGAGAGGGTAATGCTCGCTTCTATGGGCGTACCGTCCCGTTTGAACATGGTAAACCGAGTCGAGACCGATCCCACGATGCACGGGAACTGGAACGTCCCCCATGAGAACAGGCACACGGGCGGGGCAAGGGTCTCGTCCGTCTTTTCTATAAGGGATTCCATCTTCTGTACCGCCTCCCGCACGTCGAACTGCTTGTCATACTGATCCGCATTGAAATACACTTCAAGGGAAAGGGTGCGCAGTCCTCCACGCACGAACTGCTGCAGGGGCGAGTCAAGGCCGGGGATCCCAATCTCAGCCCAGTTCACGTCCTTGGAGCTTTCGAACTCCGGCGGATTGTATTCGAACTCGATCTGGTCGCTCCTGGGGATCATCGGCGTAATGGAACCTTTCATCTCCGCTCCCTCCTGCGCTCGATGAGCTTTGCCAGTTCCCGGTCTATCTTCGCAGCTGCCGTTTCGTCGATCCTATTGGCGTGTATCACGATCGCACCAGGATGTATGTGTATGGACTGGTCTGCGGAACCCATTCCTCCTCCGGCCATGGCAAAGGCGGGCAAAGCACCTGTTTCCCTCGGGAACGTGGGACGCGGTGTCGCCCTCTGTGCTGCAGGAGCGGTTGCCGGGACCACGATCTGACCGCCAATCTTTCCACCTGCAGGAGCAGCCAGAGCCGAACGTTTCAGCTTTTCGAGGCTTTCGGGAAGGAGCGCATCAGGTATCTTCTGGAGCACCCACATGATCTTTCCCCATATCCAGTCAAGAACACGGGTGATCGCATCCTTGATCGCACCGAACGCATTGGAGATCATGTCCTTGGCGGTCATAAACATCCCGACCATGCCTTCTTTCAGTCCCTGCCAGCCTTGAAAAATAGTGTCGATCGGCGCAAGCAGGAAATCCGCGATCGATCCCCAGTTGGAAGACACCCAAGTTATGACACTGCCCACTGCCGCCTTAATCTTGTCGAAATGTGCTATTACGATCCCGATGGGTCCCAGCAGGTAGAGCATCGCCTTTTTCAGGAACCCAAAACGGGGTGCGAGCCTGTCTGCGATCCAGGACCCCAGTTCCCCGCTCTTCTGGACGAGCCAGCCGAAACCCCGCACAATCCACGTAATCGGGGTGATCACCATTTTCAGGGGAATGAGCAGGGAGTACCCTATCACTTTACCGAGGAATTTGAATATCTTGCCCAGAATAACCCCGGATTTTGTCGTTTTACCGGCATATCCCAGGAGATCCCCGAAATAGGAGCCCAGCTGGACAATCGGCTTGAATATCTCTTTGATTGCAGCCCAGGTCTTTTTCAAGGAGCCGACCAAGGGGGTGATTGCGGCTTTTACGCCCTGCCAGATACCCTTGAAAAACGACCCAACGACCTTTCCCCCGCCTTTTATGATCGTTCCTATGCCCAGGAAATTGGTCTTGAATGCGAAGTACAGCAGTGCCACGGCTGCAACTACGGCTGTCACAGGCCAGAATGCAGCCGAGATCGCTCCTCCCAGTGCTATGGCAGCACCGCCAAGGGACGCGAAACCTGCAGACACCATTCCCAGGATAGCCGTTACACCACCTAAAGCCCCCACAAGACCCACGATCGTGAGGATCGGGCCTGCCACAAGTGCGGCAGCAGTGGCGATCGCACCGAATATGACCACGGTTTTTGTCAATTTCGGGTGCTGCGCAAGGAATTCACGTATTTTTCCGGCAAAGACACCTATTTTCTTCACAACAGGGGTGAGTAGGGGAAGGAAGTATGAACCCAGCACTATGGCCACGTTTCTCAGGCTTTCCCGCATGGCTGCGAACTGAAAATTGAGTGTTTCCGATTTCTGTGTGAAAGCGGTCTGTATGACCCCGCCCTTGCCGAGTTCCTTGCTCCATCCTTCCAAGACGCTCAGGTCAGACGCCAGCAGTCCGCCGAGCTTTGAAAACGCCTCTTCACCCGCGATCGCCTTGAGAGCAGCTTCCCGCTCCTGGTGGGTCACACTGGCAAGGCCGCGCTGCATATCACCGAGAACGTCGATAATAGGCCGCATTTCCTTGGTGGTGGCGTCATACACCTGAACCCCGAGTTTGGCCAGAGCGTCACCCGCTTCCTTGGACGGGGCTGCGAGCTTGGTCATTATCATTCTGAACGCGGTACCTGCCTCAGCTCCCTTGATACCCTTGCCCGCAAATCCGGTGAGCACTGCAGAAACGTCCTCAAGCGGGATCTTCATCTCGACCGCGACCTTTGAGGCTTCTTTCATGGCGTCCGCCATCTGGGGAACCGTGGTCGCACCGAGCATTGATGTCTTAAAAAATACATCCGCCATTTTTTCAGCGTCCTTCACATCCATCTCGAACGAGTGGAGCGCATCGGACAGGGATTCGACAGCAACAGCGGGTTCCATTCCCACGACCTTACCGAGCATGAGAGCGGATTCGGACAAGGCCTCAAACTGCTTTGTCCCGGCCTGTGCACCGGCAGACAACACCTGGTAGAAAGATTTGTTGATGTCAGCCGCAGTCATCCCGAACCTGGTGGACATCTGGAGCGCAAGGTCACCGAGATCCTTTTCCATCTCCTCAAACGCATTTCCTGTAAGGCCAGTCATGGTCATGGTGTCGCGCAGCGAATCCTGGAACGTACCTGCAGCCCGGGCTACACCGTAAAAGGTCGCGGCACCCGCAAGTCCGAATGCAGTTATCCCCACGCCCACTTTACCGAGTGTTGCGAAATTCTTCCTGAGGCTGACCGTCTTGTCGTCGAGATCCTCGACACTGTCTCCCAGGCTGTTCACTGTGCGTTCGGCCTTTTTCATCTGAGCCGACGCTTTGTCCTTCCAGCTCAGGAGGATGCCGAGACCGATCATTTCAGCTATTGCCATTTTACGGTCTCGCTTTCCCTGAACCTGTCTTAGGTTTCATGCTGTTTGCGATCTCCTTGTTAATCCTGCCTATCTCGTCGATCCACCGGCGGCGTTCCCTGTTCGACATGGCCATGCACTCCTGGCGCGACCAGTGGAAATGGTACGCGATTATCGCAACCTCAGGATAAAGGCGGGTTGTGTCAATGTGCAGTGCCGAGATTACGGGAAGCAATCCCAGCAGGTCTTTTATCCCGAGGTTCACTTGACGAAAAAATCTGCCATGTCCAGCATAGCTTTGAACTTGTTCCCGCATCCGGGACACTCGACGTCGATCTCCATGTCGGGCCCGGAGTCGATCTCCTTCAGCTTCATGATGAGATAGTCCCGGTCGCTCTTGAACATGGCTGCGGTAACACTGGTGTCGACCTTTTTGTTTTCAAGCGTGCCCAGCCTGACGATCACCCGGGCAAGAAGAGCGGTAAGCATTTTTGCCGGGTTGTTCCGGAACTGGGGGTTCAGCATCGCTTCCTGATCCGCACCGGTGATCTCCCTGATCACTATTTCCCTGTGGAGCGTGCCGTCCTTGTCCACGTACCCCTTGGGGAGCTCGAACTCGTACTCTGTTTTTACCACGTCATTGTTATCCATTGCACTGTCTCCCTATTAAGCTTTGATGACCAGGTCCAGACCCTCATGCTGAATTTCTATCGACTCCACAGCATTGTCCGATGCCGAAGCGTCGAACTCGGGCGCAGTAAACTTCGAAGGCCACGCATCGAACACCTGCCACCGCTTCACTTCCTCGCTCTTTTCATCCTGCTGGATGATCGAGATGGGCTTACGGTTTCCCTGTGCACCGTCACGCTTTACCTTCTGCCGCCAGTCCCACAGCTCCGAATCGGTTGTGGAGCCCTGTTCCAGAACGATGGGAGAAAAGGAATTGAGTCCGGCGAGCTTTCTCACCGTAGTATTGTCACCGCCTTCGCGGTATTCACGCACCTCGGTCTCTTCCTCAAGGCCGGATACGGTCATGAACCCGGCACGTTTTATCCCCTCGATCTCAACCACGAAGTTGTACCGGGGGAACGGGTCTACTCTTGCATTTGCCATATATTTATCTCCTATGCTTCGGTTATGCTCTTGCCCCCATCCCACTGACCTATGCGGAAGATCACGAACTCGGCGGTCTCAACGATGTTCACGCCGATCTCGGTCACCACCTGACCAGCGCTCCGCACCTCGGGCGGGTTGGTTTCCTCGTCGCACTTGACGTAAAAAGCCTCTTCAGGCGTTTCTCCGAACAGTGCGCCCTCTATCCATTGCCGTTTCAGGAAAGAAGAACCGGAACGGATGATCTTACCCCAGAGCGTGGGATCGTTCGGCTCGAACACTGCCCACTGCGTGCCTTCCGCAATGCTCTCCTCGAGGAACATGAGGAACCGGCGTTTGTGAACGTACCGCAGATTCGGGTCCGAGGACATGGTACGCGCTCCCCACACACGGATGCCTCTCCCCCTGAACGCACGGATGCAGTTCACGCCTGCGGGATTGAGGATCTCCTGCTCGCCATTGGACACGCTGTATTCCAGGCCGATCGCACCATACACGATCTCGTTTGCAGGAGCCTTGTGAACGCCGCGTTCCCCGTCGCTCCGTGCGAACACGCCGATGATGTGTCCGGATGCGGGGATGATCTGCACCGTCTTGGTGAGAGGATCGTTGATCTGGATTCTCGGGTAATAGTAATAGCCGTATGAGGAATCGAACAATTCCCTGAAGGTCTTCGCGTCCTGAGGAGTCTGATTTGCAGGGCAGTCCGGCACGAACCCGACATCTCCGCGACCGGCGCAATAGTCGAGCCCTGCCTGCACCACGGTTTGAGACGACCGTCCGGGAACAGCGATCGAATTCACCTCATCGATGTCATCGAACGCATACAGCCCGGATTTGACTGCCTGGGATCCTATGAATTCCGTGTCAGTGATGTCCGTGATCCCGTTTGCGCCTCCTGCCAGGGGAACGTCGGACTGCACTGCAGGTCGGTCATCCGGAGCGGTGCTCGTGGAGTCCAGGTCCTGCACCTGGATATAATTCGACTTGCCGTTGATCACGTTCTCAACGAAATTCTCAGCCGCATCGTCCATGCTGAGGTTGTCCCACTCCTCGACTGTTTCACCCTGTTCCTTGACCGTGATCTTGAACTCGTTTGCCGGAACGTCCGTGCCGTCCACGATGTCAACGGTCAGGTCGTTACCCCATTCACCTTCGTTCAAAGCCTGAATACGCAACGTATCGACCTGCGGGTCCGCCCTGTCCTTAAGGTCAAAAGATGCAATGTCTGCAGACGATGATGCCACCCGCACGATGAAACACCGGCTGCCCTTGTTCAGGAAAAACCCGTACACCGCATACGCAAGGTACGAGTCCCTCCTGTATTCCCCGAAATGCTTCACGAACTGCGACCAGTTGGTCACGAGCTTGGGTGTATTGAGACCACCGCGCGTGGCAATGCCCACGAATCCCCCGGTGGACGTGCCCACGCCCTCGATGGGAAACGCACCGCTCGGTATCTCCTCAACGAAAACCCCCGGTCTGAGATATTCCTTAGCCATAGCTTTTCATCCTCCTTTCTTTAGCAGAACTGAGCCTGTACTATATGCTCGTTCACAAGCGGGACGATCTCTTCATGCCGTGCCTCGATCCTTGTCTTTACGACCATGCCGATCGATTTGGCAAAGCTCCTCTCTTTGGATGCTTCGTTGAACGAGATATCCCGGTGAAGAAACAATTCCTTACCCAGCACAACCGACGTCATTACCGGGTGTTCGTCTATGAAATAAATGACCTGTCCCAACAGAAGGCGGTCATCCCTGTTTTTCTCCGTATGTGCAATGACTGCATAATGGAAGTTGTACGGTTCCGATCTCTTCCTTACAGTCGCGACCATGGCATCAAGGTCTTTTTCCACCTGCCGCTCATTGTCCGCACGGTCGAGGTCGCGCCTGAAGTCGGTAAGTTGCAGCGTCAGGCAGGGAAGCGTGAGCTCCACGAAGTCCGGATCGGGCGTTACCATCCTGACCGGCACGGCATCGCCCTGCAGATTGATGTTACCCGCATCTCCAAGCAGCCCTTTCAAGGTGCTCTCGATATCCGTAAGAAAATTATCTTGAGCCATGATCACGATCCCTGCAGCGTCTTTTCCACTGCTTCGATAAACAGTTCCTTTGAAATGCCTTTTTCCCTGAAGTCCCGGAACGATGGTGCCATGAACGGCCTTCCCGGAATGAACAGTTCCTTTGTCTCCGGCTTCAGGTGAAATCCCTGCCCGTGAAGGTATGCCCTCATCTTGGGAGTGACCCGTATCCTGGTGCCGTGCTCCCGCTCGTGGATGGCAGCAACGTTCGTGCCGTCCGCAGCCTTGCGGTGCACACCAACCACGATCGCGTCTCCGGTAACGAACCGATGACCCACAGACCCGAGAAGGTCGCCACCATCGACCAGCGGTTTGCTCGAGCCTTTGCTCGCAACCGTGAATCCATGCAGGGGCTTCATACCTTTGCCGTCCAGGATGCGGTTCTTGATGATCGACTCGAGCTTCAGCCCGGCTTTGTGCAGGGCAAGGGTGCCGTTCTTTCTGATGCGGGTGTCATACTTCTTCATGATGTCCCTGCACTTTTTCCAATCACCGAATTTAGGCATAATCACTCTTCCTGCAGAAACACCCGGGTGAGGAGGAAATCCTCTCCCACTTCGGACGTTTCCTGAAAATGGATCACGATATAGGGAATCCCCTTGAACGTGATCCTTATCCCGAAATCCATATCAATTCCGCCTGCCAGCAGATCCTCCGTCTTAAAAGTGACCCGACCGTCTATGTCCATCGACTCTCCGCCCGGCAGCACGAGCCGGTCTTTGCCGATCTTCGCACGTCCCTTGAGTACGACCGGTTCTTTGTAAACCTTCTCATCCGTTTCCTCATCGTATAAGTCGTCCGTAACGGTCGCATCCTTATCCAGTACTTCGACTGATACATCCGCAGCGAATTCGTCAAACAGCGGGGACAGCGTGTTGTCCCATGCGTCCATCACTTCATCTCTGATTCCCACTATTCACCTCATATCGCAATGGTCTCAAGATCTTTCCTGTACTTCACGAGCATGGAATCCACTTCAATACTGCCCGTGGTGATCCGCCCTGAAGCATCGGATGTCACAGACCGGGGATACTCGAACTCCACCGATATGTCCTCAATCTTCGCACGCTTCAGTCCCACAGCGTTTCGCGTGGAGCTGCTCGTGGATGACGACAGGTCAATCCCTGCCTTCAGGTCCCTCAACGCTTCGACGGAAAGAATGATACATGATTCCCGCACCTCATCCGGTATGACTGTGTACCCGAACTGTCCGGTGACCTCTATATTCTGCTCACCTTCAGGAAACGCACCCTTCAGGATCTTGCCGGGGACGATCTCAAGACCGGAGAGCTTTATGTACCCGCCTTCACCGTACACCTTGTATTCCAGCGGGTTAAGCTTGTACCCATCGACTATCAGGCTCGAGACCGTTATGACCGGCCTGTCGTCCAAGAACAGCACCGGAGTCCCGTCACCATCGAGAAGGTACGTTTCTTCCCGTCTCCAGAAATCTCTGTTGCAGAAGGAATTGATCACCTGTGTTGCCAGGCGTATTGATTCCCTCAGGATCTCGTCGGTTGCCTGCTCCTCAGTGACACCTCTGGCACGCAAGTCGGCGACCGTGCAGTAACCGATCCCGTACAACTCGCTTGATGTCGGGTAAATCCACGGTGGATCGCCCCAGCTTGATGAAAGGGAATCCGCCTGATCCTGCGTAAGCTCCACGGTGTCCGGGTCGGCATTGATCTCATCGTAATCGGCCTGTGATGCCACGACTTCGATCAATGACTCATCCTCGGTCGGGTTCAGCTTCCACCTGCAGTTGGGCTTGTCCCAGTATTTGGGTTTGCCCTCTATTACGATCGTGCTCCAGAATCCCATGACAACTCCCTTACACCATGCCTGTCACATACACTGCAGTGGCGTTCTGCGCGGCCAGGAAATCCATCCTCGTGATCCCGTTTACGAAATGCATGGTTCGCCTGCCTCCTTTTTCGACATATCCCCGCTGGTTCGGGGTGGTGAGCTTTGTTCCCGCATCGGCGTTATCCGTTGCCGAATCAGCCCAGTATATGCTTTCAAGGCTGTAAATGCTGATATGCTTGACTGCAGAACTGAATGACATCGAGTTCGTTGCCGCAGAATAAGAAGTGGATACTGCTGTCAACTCCCTGTGCAACCGGGCTCCCCCGCCGAAAAGGGCTATCATCGTGTCCTGCTTCGCTTCGGTCGAAGGCGCGGGGATCAGTTTCGCAAGTATTGCCGCCAGGGTGGTCTGGGTCGCGAAGTCCTTTGCTATAAGGGCGTCCTGTTTCGCTTCGGTCGCCGGAGCTGCGATCAGCTTGGCCAGTATCGCTGCAAGCGTGGTCTCTGTCGAGAAATCGACCGCAAGAAGCGCGTCCTGTTTCGACTCAGTGGAGGGAGCGGTTATCAGCTTGTTTAAGATAGCGGCAAGCGTGGTCTCAGTTGAGAAATCCTTTGCTACAAGGGCATCCTGTTTCGCTTCTGTTGCAGGAGCGGATATCAGCTTGGCAAGAACCGCAGCAAGAGTTGTTTCGGTGGCAAAGTCCTTTGACAGGAGAGTGTCCTGCTTGGCCTCGGTGGCTGGTGCCGCTATGATCTTGCCGAGGATCTGCGCCAGGGTCGTCTGAGTGGCAAAATCCTTTGACAGAAGCTGATCCTGTTTTGACTCAGAGGCAGGTGCGGCGATCAGCTTTGCCAGTACGGCTGCAAGCGTGGTTTCCGAAGCGAAATCAACACTGAGAAGCGCGTCCTGTTTCGCCTCTGTCGACGCTCCCTCAGGAAGAGGCTGCTGGTTCAGGATAACGACCGCACCGTTGTCCCCGGACGCGTCCTGCTTGACTTTCATCTTCGCATCGCTGGTGTCGTCCTTGATCTTCACAGCGTCTATGGTCACCTCGCCGTCCAGGATCAGTGCGACCGTGGTCCTGATCGCCTTTTCCGTAGCATCATACACCGCCTGTATTATGTCTTCCGGAGTTTTCGGTGGCATGATTACGTCTCCTTTTTCCTGAACCAGAAGAAGTATCCCGCATCATCCTCGTTCTCCAGAACTGCACTGAACCCGTTCTGCATGAACACACGCCGCAGGGAATCTGGGTCAAAACAGAACAGACTGTTCTCGTTAAAGGGCTCCCCGGCATTTTCAAGATGGACATACACAAGTCCCGATGATTTCAGGATGCGGGTAATGACATGCACAGCATGCACCGGATCGCCAAGATCACTGAAGTTATCCCAAAACAGAATAAAATCGAACGTGCTGTCCTTGAACGGGACAGTGTCCAGCCATGCTTCCTGAACGTCCAGAGCACAGGCCTTGGCATACTGCACAGCGTTTCCGCTGGTCTCAATGCCGTACACGTCCCACCCATACTTCTGGAACTCCCGCAAGCGGAACCCCAGCCCACAGTTTACATCAAGCACCTTTTTGCCAAACGCATTCAAAGCTGCAGGCCTGCCGCTCGTGCGGTGGTGGTACGCCTTCATGATGTCAACCGCTATACTGGACTGCTGGCGTATCTCCTTGCCGTGTGGAGAGGACATCGCATTCTGGAACGCCTTGTTCCTCTGTTCGGCAAGAATGCCAAGTGAAGGGCGGGGATTCTGAAACAACAGGCCGCAGTCTTCGCACTTGCAGACAGTGACACTGTCCTTGCACTCCTGCTCAATGCCCGAACCGTCACACACCGGACACCGCACGATCCGCTTCTGTTCATCAGGCGGCTTCTCCTCGACCGGCTGGTCGGGTTCGGCACCGTTTTCCTCTGCAGGAACCGTGTCACCGGTTTCCGGTTCCACTGGCTTTTTATCCTCAGGGGGACGGCCTTCAGGTTCAGTGATCTTCAGGTCTTCGGTCTCAGGCTCTTCTGGTTTCTTCTTTCTCCTTTTTCTTTTTCCCATTATTCACTCCTTATGCTCCGACCGAGATCTGCTCAGCAATGCACACCGCATCCGCTTCCTCATACGTGCAGTCGATCCTGCTGGTGAACGCGTACTGGCGCACACGTGCGAAGATGTTCTTGTCCTTTTCGAGCATCATGGAGCGGTGGATGCCCGTGACCAGGTTCTTCTTGAGCGTGAGGATCACGAACGTCAGGTCGGTGTAATCCGTGGTGTCAATCGTCTCCTCCAAGTTGCTCGGGATAATGGGAACGCGTACGAGCGGGATACCTGCATACGTGGCCGGAGCGTTTTCGAGCAGGAACTTGTCCCCGATCGGGGTCGGCCTCTGACCCAGCAGCTTCTTGTAATTGTGCTCGAACTTGGGCGAGACATAATACCTCAGGTCATTGTAATCCCGCAGATACTTCTCAGGCATAGAGTCCAGGAGCGTAGCGAGCACGTCGATGGAGATGCCGTTCCCCTCATGGTTGTACAGGTGCCCGTCCGTCTTTGCGAGCTTCCGCCACCCGTCTGTGAGCTGCAGGAACGTATCGCTCGGATGCGCGGTGTCACCCATGATGTACAGTTCCTCGTGATCCATGGCTATCTGCGTGGCAAAAAGTTTGATGATCGAGTCTTCGAGGTTCTCCTTCTCAATGTTGTCCTCAAACACATCATAGGTGATTTCGAACGGCGTCATGATCTCAACCGTGTCCAGCGTGACCTTGCTGAATGTGGGCTTCTGTGCCACACCCGGGTCCTGACCTTCGACTGCCGGAACGGATGCACGCGCACCGATCCCTATTTTGTTGATGTCACGTTTCCTTGCCTTCATGGGGATCTGCCGTGCGTCTTTCGCCATAACCGACAGATCCTGCAGGTACGTGATGAATTTCTCGGACTGCTCCGGATTGAGTTCGCCCCCTCCGGCAATAATGTCCGCAGTCTCGAGTGCCTTCTGCAACAGTTCGTTCTGATTCATTGTCATATCCTCCTTTCGTTAGGTGGTTAAATCATACCCTTCCAGAGACTCTTGTCCTTTCCGTTGTCGGCAAGATCCTCCTGCCCGTCAATGGATGTCTTGACAGCAGGGATTCCCTCAATCGCCTCCAGCCGCTTTGACAGTCCCTGTATAACTTCGACGAGATTCACATCCTTTTCCTTGCCCCCGTCATCGCCATCCGCTTCGTGCAGGCCGAGCGTCTTGATGATCTTCCCTATGGTGCTCTCCACAGAATCGAGCTTTTTGGTCAGCGCATCGCCCTTGCCGTCCGGATTGTCCTGTTTCTCATCGCTCTGCTTGGGCTCGACCTCATTGATAATGTGTTGCAGCTCCTCAAGGAGCTTTTTCAGCTTTTCCAGCCTGCCCTTGCTGACTTTCCTTCCCGCTTTCTCCGCATCACCGTCCACATCGGCTTCGCCCTCTTTCTTGCCCTGGGGAGAGGGATTCGCATACGTCGCGCCACGTGCGATCTCACGAATCTGCGAGAGCACTTTCTTGCGTGCTTCGTCTTTCTCTTCCTGGAGCAGCTTGTCCACGAGCTCGACGATCTGCCGCATCCTGGTCCCGCGCTGAGGCTGGGGATACGGATACGGAGCAGGTGACGGATAGCCCTGCTGCTTGCAGAACGCTACCCACGCTTCCCAGATCTCCTGCTGTGATTTCTCGGCAATACTTTTGTCATCACAGTATCCCTGCCATTCCTTCCACAACTGCTCCGCAGGCGGGAATCCCTTTGCTGCATCACCGGTGTTTCCGGTAAGGTCGGGCTCTCCCGAAGCCTCGAGCAGTTCATCTTCAACAATGCCATTGTCCTTTTGCATGATTACTCCTCCTTTCTCAAGAGTTAAATCGTATAGTTCCTGATCGGACATCTCCTCCAGCTCGCCGCCTTCTGATTCAAACCGGTCAAACGCCTTTTCAATGTACCACCTGATCGCCCGTGCCTTGGGATTGGCCGGAACCGCGACGAGCGATACTTCGAGAAGATGCATCTTAAAGATAACCCGTGCGAACCTTTTCAGATGGGTGATCCACTGTTTCTTGGCTTCCAGAATCTTCCCGCGGATCGAGAATTTGTTAAGAACGCCTTCTTTGATCTTCTGCCAGATATCGGGAACGGTCTTTGAAACAAATATTTTAAGCCACAGTCCGCCCTTGCGTGCTTCGGAACGTTCCACCTTGCCGATCGATTCGTTGGGGTTGTGATTATGAAGAACAGTGGAGTTTCCCAAAAGGTCTCTTGATGATTCTTCGATGGCCTGCTGTGAAATGATATCTTCCTGAAGATCAAAATCACTGGTCGCTGCCATACCTTCAACGATCCACCGGTCTTTTTCCTCGTATGCCTTGTGAATATCCAGAGTGCATTCGAAATTTATGGTCTGCATGTGTATCTCCCTATCTGACTTTCCCATTATCTATCACGCGGAAAAGAGCGTCGCGCATCAACACCCGGTCTTTCTCTTTGTCTATCATCCAGTATTTGAATTCCACCGGGATCCTGGTGCGGAGATCTTTGGGAAGGGAAGAGAATCCCTTGGGGGCGATCCATTTTTCTTTTACTGCCCGGTCGGACAGAACATACGGTGTCTGATCAGACGGTTTTATGAGAAGCCATGCCGATTCCTGCCTGAATGTGGTTTCAGCAGCAGGCATGACGATATCCCGTGCCTTGAGCCTTTCGCTAAGATCGAGATCCCAGTCCTCACTGAACACGGAATCAAACGATTCATTGAGGAATTCCACAGCACATGCACGGATATCTTCTTCACTCTTCCCCTGTATGGCTTCAACCCGGAGCTGGCGGAACAGTATGCGGTACCTGAACCCGCCTTTGTTCCTGTCCGACTGCGGAAAATATTCATGCACCCACGGTTTCTGAGCACCGTATTCGCATGTACCCTTGTCAACTATGAGGAACACACCCGGGTACTGCTTGGTCGCACCGACTGTGCCGGGTTTGACAACACCTTCAATTTCCAGCCATGGGTGCGGCTCAACCGCTTTCTTCTCACAGACAAGCTCGACATCGACCAGAGTTTCCGTGCCGCTCTTTTTACGTTTCGCGAATTCACCTGTCTGCCAGTCGATCTTGGAATATTCGTCGATCTTCAGGCTTTTTGCCTGCTCAATCGCAGTGACCGGCTCCTGTATGGAATCCGGGATCATGTTATTGATCGTCCATCCGATCAGATCCTTGTTCTCCATACTTTCGATGCGGAAATCGGCATGTATCGATTTACCCCGGAAATGGTGATGGCATACATACCGGTGAATGGTATCTTCGGAAGGGAGCAGCATATAAGGGTCATCCTGTTTACGGACAGCCTTGCCGAACAGAAGGTTTTCATCCTGATTCTCTTCGCGGCCTGCAGGGAACCCTGAGGTCTGACGGTATGATATTCTGAACTTCTTCACCGCTTTCTTGTGTTTGCCGAGTTCTGCAGCCCAGTTGATCTTGGAGCTCCGTGTGGTCGAAATGAAAATGGTGCGCGTACTCTTGCAGAGCTTCCTGAGGATTTCCGGCACTTCCTCTTTGACCAGGTTCTTTTCTTTCCATTGTTTCTGCAGCAGGATCGAATTAGTAATCCGGTATGTATCAAAATACTTGACCGGTCCCTTGTTCTTCGGGAAGAACGGCGGGTCAAAATAGACCACGTCAGATTTAGGGAACTGAGACTGCCGGGCATCGACAGAAGTAACCCGTCCTTTGCCTCCGATTTCAGCAATACGCGTGTTCACCTCTTTGATTGATTTGCTCAGCACACGCTTTGCGTCTGCGATCGTTTCCCAGTTGCGCGTGGAATACCCGCTGCCAGAATCTGAATACATGGTCTGCAGGAACCGGGATGCGACAGCACGGGCAGACAGGAGCTTCTTATCCCTGAATGTACCCGCTATTTTCACAAGACCGTCAATGAACCGCCGTATTTCCCGTCTGCGCGGGTACATGCCTTTCCATTCCGTTGTGAGCCAGCCGTCTGCAGGTGGGGCGTTCATGATCTTTTCAGCATCCTGTTCCGAAAGCTGCACACCCTCGAACACGCCTTTCGAGAACCAGAACGGCATAATTGATAGATCATTCGCAATGACCCTGTATCCTTTGCTGCGTGCCGCTTCTATCAGGACACTGGAACAGCCGCACATCGGATCGAAGATAACCTTGCCATCGTCCGGAAACTTCTTGACTATGTATTGAGCAAGCCGTTCCTTGTTGCCGATGTAATTGGCTTTTTCAAATCCGTATTCATCAAGGTTAAAAATGTCTTCTGTCATTCTTCTTCCCACCAGTGATATCCGTGATCGAGCAGAAGATCGGTAAGCGGAGAAATACGCTCTTCTGTAATCTTCACCCGACCCATGTCATCAAAATCTCTCTCATCAACACTGCCTCCCCCGGTCTTTGTCTCAACACCATTCTTCTGCGCACTTTCCAGCAACCGGGCAAGGCCCTTGTCATCAGTCTCGAACGTGAAACCGTTCGCATGGACATCAATGGTGCCCACGGGCTCCATCTGTCCTCCGACCTGTTTTGCGATCATCGCACTTATCATTACAAAAACTCCCTCCCGTTGAAGACCATCTTCTTGATGATGTCATACATCTTGCGTTCCTTTTTTATGAGCCGACCGCCTTTCTTCATGTATGCCTCAATACATTCCGCCCAGAATTCCGCTTCGTTCTTCATGCCATAAGCACTGACCGTGTTGAGATCGGGTACACGCCACAGGTTTTCCCAGTCGACTTCCCAGATCATGTTGATGCCCTCGAACTCGGAACGCCTCTTCACCAATTGATTGAACGCTCGCTTGCGCGCTTCCCTGAGTGCCTTTTTGATTTCCTTTTTCACTGCGGATGGGATCTTTCCCGTGCCCCAACCACGAGTCGCAGAATACACATCGTCAAGGAAATGACCCATCTCATGGTTGAACACGTTCCGCGTTTTGGAAACCAGGCCGAGCCGCGACCGGGATCCCCAGTATATTCCCGCAAAGCCGGATGACCTGCCGCGCCAGGGAACGTCTCTCCATTTGTCCCACGCTTCGATATTCAGTCGTTTTCTGACTGCGGCTTCCAGATGCTCGAGCTCGAAATCGTCAAGCCATTTCTTGAGCTTCCTCTCGAACTGTGACTGATCCAACCGGCCATGAGCTTCAGCGCGCGAAGCAATAGTCTGAATCGCTTCTTTCTTCCGTGCCACGACATCGTCAAGTTCGAGATCGTCTGCAAGCGTGGTTCCCGGTTTCTTCCCGCCTTTCAACCGTGCTTCTTTGAGCTTCTTCCGGATTGCACGCTGTATCTCATCGTACTTGGAAGGATCGGACAAAACTGTAACCAGCTGATCCTTGGTCATGACCCGGAAGTTTTTGATGCCTTTTCCCTTGGCGATCTCCATGAGCTCCCGCACGGGCTTTTTCCCAAACTGTGCTGCGAGCCTGGTAATATTACCGGTCGGATCGGGAATCGGCTTCTTCTGCCACCGCGCCTTCGCAATCCGTGCGATCTCCTCGCACCGGTCAGGATGCGTGAGAACGGTCAGGAGCTCTTTCTTGTTCATCACCCGGAAATACTTGATCTCCTTTTCCCGGGCAAGCATTCTCAGTTCTTGGGAAGTCTTACCGGCAAGCTCCCTCTCGGTGAACGGCTCGAACCACGGCACTTTTTCAGAAATGACCGGATCGGCGCGTCCGGGATGTTCCTGCAGATCCTGGTACTGATCCCGTGTGACAACATAGGTCGACCTGCAATTCCCGTGAAAAGGAGGAAGGCTGATCCCGTGATCCTGAAGCCAGCCCGTGCCTTTGTCTTTCAGATACTCCTTCTTACCTCCGATAGTGAGGTAATGGTCGTTCTGCTTGGCATCGTAACGTGGCCAGGGAGCTAGTTTCTCAAGGTCTTCAGGAGAACCCGACATGATCTCACGCACCAGCGACATTGCCTGTGCGACCCGGAACATTTTTCCGTCGAGATCCCGGCAGATATGGCTCGTGCGCTCGTCCATGACAGCACGGATCGTGTATTCCTCAAAACCGGCTGCTTCAAGTGAAAAGATCGATCCCCAATTGCGCGCACGGTTCACGGTGGTAGCAGCCACCCGGTCGTACAGGTACCGTTTGCCAGGAACACCCGGAGCACCGAACATCATAGTGCGGAGCTGCTTGCCGATCTCCTTGCGGCCGAGACCTTCCTTGACTCCGGAGGTAATGACCGATTTGAAATCGTCCCGCAGATTGTCCGGGAATACCTTGCCGATCCAGAACTGGTCGTGACCGACAAGCCAGCCGACTGCGCCCTTGTGCTCTGTCGTAAACGCGCTCTGTATCGCTTGGTCTACATAACGGATCTTCTGTCCCTGCCGGAACGCGCTTTCAAGATGCCGATCTATGTCCGGTTTGAGCTGACGTGCTGCCTGCTGTCCGAACACTTTCTCGGCATATTCGAGAACCTTTTCCGTCTCACCGGTTACATCAACCTTCTCGAACCGGTCGAACTGCGACCTGAGCACTTTTCCGAGTGCATCGCGATAGAGCCGCTCGAATGTCTCAAGCGGTGCCTCTTCAGAGGCCTTCAACAGGATGTCAAAGAGCAATTTACCCAGGATCGCATCAGCGACCTTGAGCGTATCAGTTCTCAAATCCGAAAACACGCCCACCATAGCCTTCCATTTCAGGCTCCTCAATCGCAAAGATCTCACCCCGTTTGATAAGCTCCGCACGGATCGAGCTCTGCAGCGAAATAAGGGAAGTCAGGAGTGACTTGCCCTGATCCTGGGGCATCATGGGAGGCTGAACGCCACCCTCGGCAAGCGTGTCAAGTGAAAGCGGACCCATCGATGTCATGATAAAAGGCACGTCCGCACCTTTGTGCTTCAGCGGTTTCTGCAGCATCATCTTCCGGCCTTCATTGATCGTAAGCACACCGAGCCGGACAAGCTTCTGCACTATCTCAGCGACCTTGCCCTCATCCGTGACATCGATTTCCTTGAATTTCAGTTCCCAGTCGTTGATGCTGAATCCCTGCTTGATCAGGAAGTTGTTGATCCGATATTCCAGACGGCTCTGCTTGGGCTCGATCACATGATACTTGAATATCTCCTGCTGGGTCGTTCCTTCGCCAGCTCCACCGAGCCCGCCTTTTTCTGTCAATCCGATAAGCCGACCGGGAACGCCATGCGCGACCCTGATCTCCTCTGCGTTATCACCCCGGAACATGCGGAACGATGCGTCCTTGATATCAACAGAAAGAGGCTTGATGTCTAGGTCGACTTTCTCCCCCTCTTCCTGAACGACTTCCAGGATGAGCGTCTTGTGAGCCTGTCCCTTGATGTGGGTCTTGAAGTATTCTTCTATCCGCTTGCGCGTGCCTTTGGCGAGTTCTCCGCCTTTGACAATGATCGCGTATTGCGGGATCGCGTTGTTATCGAAAAAGTTGATGTTGAAATCCCCGGCCTTCTTGCTGCCGATGAGCGCGCGAAGAGCAGGGAGAAAATCGGGAAGCCCGTAATAGGAACTGCGCGGATGGTAGTTCTTCAGGTGAATGACTTCGTTGAGGAGCCGCTTCTTGTCCTGCTCCTTATCCTTGTCCCGCGGATCGTATGAATCGGCACTCTTGGGATCGCTCCCGAAATTCCGGAAATATACCAGCTTGCTATCGCGATGCTGAATGAATCCCTTTTTATCAGCGCGTATCCGCATGGTCGCAGCGGGAATATGATAGATCTCTTTAGGCGGGCCTTGACCGAACCGATTGCGCACGACTTCAAAGTACCCGTTCCCCAGTGCTTCAAAATCGGTGAGCACATTCTCGAGGATCTCGCCCCAGGTCATCTCCGAATTGGGGAAGTTGAAGAACGCCTTGAGCTTTTCTTTATTCTTGTCGTCCGGTTTTTCAATTCCCTCAGGCGCAACGAAATCAAAGCCCAGGCCTGCAGTGGAGATCGCTTTGGCTTTTACGCAGCGGTAATGCCAGGTGTTGATCTCAAGGAAAAGGGCGAGTGCGTCGAGATTGTATGGCGGCTCTTTTGCGGCAGTTTTTTTATAGTCCCAGGTATCCTCTGGAAGTTGGGTCGACCGGCCAGCAGCATCGACCGTGCTTTCCTGACCGTCACCAAGGACTTCCGCTTTAACGATTCCTGACATAGCCTCCGCCAATACAAAAAGGGAACATAGACCTGCATGCTTGTTTTTGGATGCAAGCCTTAGCCCTTTTTAGGAGGCTTCAGACTCGAAGCGGGTTCGGCTGCGCGTTAGCACACCGAGTTTTCTGTATGATTGCAGTCTGCTTGATATAGTGTCATATTAATTGCGAAATGTCAACCAAATTATGTCTCGGTATTTTTGTCCGGTCGTGCTGTCTCCTGCAAAATGCGACGGATAGTCCTTTCAGAAAGATCCATGTTTTCGGCAATCTGCCGTTGCAACAGACCTTTTTTCCTGAGCGCACGAATCTTCTCATTGCGCTTTTCAACTCCACTTTTCGGAATCCTAAGATATCCGCCGGAATAGTATTTCTGAATCTCTCTTAACAATCCCGGAGACAAAACATCAACCGCTCTTTTTCTTTTTATTCGATTTCCCATGCATTCTCCTTGTAACCCGAAGAAAAACCTGCATGTCCAGTTCCCGGACACACAGGCTTTTCTATTGCCTTGTGGTGAGGCACTTGAAAGAACAGTCAGGTAGAGGGCTGTTCCTCGCTTTTGACATTCATGTAATTGGCACATTTATCGATTGCGTTATGTACCACGAACAATTTCTTTTCCCCGATTTGAGTCAATGCCTTACTTGCGATCTTCATGAATTCGGTCGATGCATTGATGTTTTCAGCAAGCACTTTCAGATCGCGTGTTTCCCAGTAGCTGCCTTCATCGCTAACGTTCTCCAGGATCCCGGCTTCTTTACACAGATCGAGCAACCGGATTACCATGGTGTGCGCATTCACGAAATGGTCTGCAAACTGGGTCTTTGTGCAATCCATGCCGCGCCATGCTTTGCTGTCACCAAGTCGACCCAGCGTGATTCTGAAATATTCACAGCCATCTCCAACGTCCACGCTCAGGCTGACAGCATTGGCAGATCGAGCAATGCGCTGTTTCCGGTGATCGCTCAATCTGTGAACTTGCTTTTCCAGCCTCGCATACCGTTTCCGATCGCGCAACGAAAGGGAGTCGATATTTTTTACTCCACCTACCCGTTCAAGAAAATCAAGATGCGCTTTCTGTACAGCGGTTTGCTCATGAAAACTGAAATACAGCAGCAGCATGTAGCCGAGGTGATATTCAGATATATCGGAACCTCGTTCAAAGCTGGCCTGCTTTATTTCCTCGATCTCACCCACTGAAAGAACAGGGAGATCATCAAACTGACCTTTCAGGATCTTCAGCTTTTCAAGCAGTTCTTCCTTGGAGCCGATAAACCTGAATCTGTATCCGATTTTCAATCCCATGCGTTCTCCTTATTGACGCGTTCAAACAGCACGTCCGAAATAATGCCATCGTGCTCTGCCCGGATGAATGCTCCCTCAAACTCCACCCGGCCTGTATAAAACCGGTTTGCGAGCATCCGGCGAAGTGTAGAGACTTGCCATTTACTGTCCCGCTGGGTCTTGACGCCCTCGCGGTTAAGTTCCCGGCAAATCCATCTGAGCGACTGGCCGTCAGCTTTCCACCGGAATATCCGTTCAACAACAACCGCTTCTTCCGGCACTATGATGACCAGACCATTTTCCAGTTTATATCCATACGGCAGCCAGCCGCCGACATATCCGCCATTGGCAGCTTTCTCATACTTACCCTTTGAAAGCCGCTCGTAGATCAACCTGCCTTCAAACTGTGCGATCGATGCCATGATGTTTCTGAACAGCTCCCCGATCGGAGTAGAAGTATCGATCCCTTCGCGAACGAACACAATGTCAACTCCATACTTCCTCAGCATTGTATCAATCTCGATCACATCTTTGACTGACCGACCGGCACGATCAATGGACGGAAAGATCGCAACATTGAACCGGCCAGCCTTGGCATCCTCAAGCAGCTTTTTCAGAGCCGGACGTTCCCGCTGATAACCGGACTCCCCGGGCTCGTTATACACATGAAAAACCTTGATGTCCCGGTATGCAGCCAGTCTCTGAATATCCGATTCCTGAGCCTGCAGACCATAACCGTTCTTGGCAGCACGCTCCTGTGAGACCCGGACGTACCCGACACCGATCAGAACTTCCTTATCGTTCTCCATGCAACACCTCAGCATCTTTCAAATCAGCACTGAACAGCACGATCCCATCCCTGTCAAGCACTTCGATCTTGTCCGTGCCCTCGCGGATGTTCTCAGCAATCGCTTCAGCAGCCTGGCGTGTGACCAGGCGGGCATGCGCTTCGATCTTGGCTTCCTTGTAAGCAGTAAAAATCGTCGGATTACGATCCATATCCAGCCCGCCTTTGAACTGTAGCTCCAGTTCTTTAAGCGAGCACTCAAACAGGATGTCACCCATTTCACTCTCACAGGACGGGTCTATGACCACCCAAAACTTATCATCCGGTCCGTATCTCATTTTTTATCTCCTGTAAAGTATCCGTTTTCCTTACTTTTAAATTCCCCCACTTTATCAACCGCCTTCTGTCGCGTTTCAGCATCAAGACTGTCATACGCAAAATCAACGACTTCCTTGACAACCTTCGTAATCGGCCTGCCTTCAGCGACAGAGAGTATTTTCAACTTGTACGATGTTTCTTCCAGATATCTGAGCTTTGCCTCGAACGGATATCTCATACGATCATACCCAACTCAATGAACATCCACGTATTCCATACACAGCCGAAGCACTTCATCGTACGACCCGGCACTGAATGCCTTTTCTCTGAATTCATCGGCACGTTCCCCAAATCCCGCATTCTTCAAAGCCGCAATCACCAGCCCGATGATCGAGAACACGTTCCCGTCCGTCCCGACCAGCTTACAGACCGGTTTTTCTTCTGATCTGTTCATGCACATACCTTTTGGAAACAGTGAATTCCTCGCCGATCTCATACCCGTCAACCGGCTCCAGAGCCCTGACCCAGTACGAGCGATCCGGAGCCTGGACAAATCCGGTGGCTGGTTCGACCACTTTTACCTTTTTGCCCCGAAACAGGATGATCCGACCTTTGACACGACCGGAAATCGTGTTTTTAAGCCTTTTTCCTGCTTTTTGAGCCATTTTACGAATCCTTGTCTAATCAGAAATCAGCCACATGATAACGTGGCATTCAAAACAAGTCAAGTTTATTTCTCATTTAATTTCAATGGTTTATGCCGATTCCAAACCGGACCGGGGTGCGTCATATTTTCACAGTAGCCGGGGCCCTGCAAGGCCGGTTTTTCTAATGGATTTCAGGGGAAGGGTATCCAGCAAACCGCGAGATATCCCCGGATTCCTGCCAGATATCCACAACTCTTTGATAACCCAAGCGATGTGTGGGACGCCCAGTCGGCATGGTGTTTAACCCTGCGCCCGGAGATCGACCAGGAACCTCCGGATCGAGCCGGGATCGATAGCTCGGTTTCGCTACTGTAATCAGGACATCTTTGCACACTTCTCTATCCCGATTTTATTCTCCGATAACAGAGAGGATGACGTTGAAAAAAATGGGGCCTTGTATATTTACAGATATAGATAACAAAGCTCATACGCGTTTATATATATAACTATTGTCAGGTTGATTATCAAAGAACAACTACACGATACTCGCAGAAATACCTTTCCCTCTCTTCTTCCTGCCTTTATTCATCCCTGCAGCATGTACGGCAAGTGCTAATGCCCAGAACTTGTCAGCATGATGGCGTTCGTTTTTCTCTGTATCGTATCGTGAATAACCAGCATCTGTGGCTGATTTTTTTACTGAATGAATCTGAGATGTTAATTCTCTGTTTCTCGGTATCTGTATTTCCTCATTCTCGAATACGATGTGAAGATCAACAGCAAGTGTTTCCTTTGTCTGGCCGATCAGTGCTATACCTTCGACACGTGACTTGAATTCTGATCTTAGGTTTTCTGCAAGGTTCATTCCTATTCCGTGTTTGTCTATACATAGCCGTCTGAACCGTTTTGATGTTTTGAGAAGTTTGGCAAGTGATGCTTCCTGTGCCTTGAATTTCGAACGGTCGTATTCTCGGCCGTGTCTGTAATAGAGCCTGTTCTTTACCTTCTCAAGAACGATCAGTTCTGATTTGTTCCGTGTACGGCCCACATCGAATCCGCAGTAAAGATCGCCCTTTGTTTCTGCGACCAGTTTATCAATGGATTCGTAGATTGTTATCTCATCTGAACAGCATGAGAATATTAGCTCGTATGGGAAGTAAGTCTGACTCTCATCCGTAAATGCAAGTTCGTATTCCTGTTTGAAATCCTCTGTTTCAAGAGAGTAGAGGATGTCAATGATTACTTCCTTGCCGAATGCGTGCACCCGTGCTACTGTATCCATGTCCGGAGCTTCTTTTTGTGCCTGCTCTATGCTGTGACAGAAATCCGGACATTCCCACCAGGGTATTGACTGGCGTGTGAACATGGGATACTTCTTGTGTTCCTGTTTCATAATGTCGTGGAAGAGATCGCCAACTGCGAGAGGTGTTGATCCGATTGTAAGCGATCCGTTGCCACGGGATACTACCGGGACAGATGCCACGTATATGGCGTGCTGCTTGTGGCCGTAATGAGCGAACTCGTCCAGGAATACATCGGCTTTGTGTTTACCACGTGGGTCTTTACAGGGATGCGAGATGAGGCGTGACCGGTACCTGCCGGTCGAATCGATGAATTCTATCGATGTACGGTTGTCAATAATCTTTTTCTTTTGCCAGCGGAGAGGTAAAGAGTCGTATAGCAGGTTGGCATATCTGATTTTCTCTATTGCTTCTTCCAGGTTCATTGAAACAAAAATAGCAGTGTATGTATTTCTGAGATGCGCTTTGGCAAGAGCTTCAGCTGCACATACGAAACTGAATCCCACGCCACGTGCTTTCTCTATGATCCGGAACTTGGACTCATTACCGAGATGAATCTTCTGGTAAGAGGACAGTGTTATATCCTTATCTTCAGAACTCATCAACCCTTCAATAAACCCTTCAGTGCTTAAGAGCCACTGCATGAGTTCCTGCTCATTCGGCTTCTTCTTCGTTATTCCCATGTGCTTTATTGTACCTTCTCTGTAATTCGGAAAGTGATATGTCGGTCTTTACTGCGACCAAAGTCTGGTTCCCACCGGAAGTCGGGTATTCGCCCAATTCGATTGAGATCAGTTTGCAGAGTTCCCGGATTTCGGATGTCAGTGCTTTTACATCTGCAGGTGTCTTTGCCTGTATATTCGGGAAGTCTTTCTTAACCTTCTCGATTGCCATGTTAGCAAGTTCTTGATACGTTTTAAGCCTTTCTGTTTTCAGCATGAGCCCGTGCTTAAGTTCGGCTTCATTCTGCTTATCCCATAACCGTTGCAGTTCTTCTTTCCATCCTTTGTATCTCCGGCCTTTGGTATCGATGTACCCTTTCTCCCATCTCTGTACTGTCTTGGAACTGACTTTGAGATGACGGGCTACGTCTGCCATTGTGTGTCCCTCGAGACGCAGCTGAAATGCTTTCTGCTTTTTAGTGGTCATTGTTCTTCCTTTTTCGTTTTTACCTGAAGATTGTAATGATCCGTGACTTCAAGGGCTTTTTCATCAATTCCCTTGAGTTCACCGGTATCATGCAGATTGATGATATCCTTCTCCTTGAAGGAATACTCGACCAGGTCAAGCCGTCCGATCCTATCAAGCGCATTGAGTAAAGCAGTTTTATCATGAATAACAAGACCCCGGTAATTCCTCCTGCTTATCTTTGCAGAGGTGAACGCGACAGTTATCTCTTTATTAAAGTGCTTTTTCCAAAGAGCAAGGATCTGATCCCGGATACCTTTTCTTTGTGCATCCCGCCGATCGATATCCTGTTCAAAGGAACGGGCTAATTTCCGAAGTTTACGACGCATCGCTCCTGTCCGTGATTCTTTCTCTTCCTGAATCCGTTTCATCTCATCAGTCAGCCTGATATATTCAGGAAGAAGAGACTCGATCCGATCCTTGACGTTCATTTCCGTTTTCTCCCGTTACGAATGATCTGTCTTACCCGTTCTTTGCATACGAAAACTGTTTGTGCAATATCCTCAAGCGATTTTCCTTGTCTATGAAGCCGGAGTATTTCTCTATTCCGATCCTTGTCATCTTTCTTCTTCAACCGGTGTTTCCTTATAACCGGAATCCATATCTCTCCCGTGAAAACACGCTGTACTTTTTTCAGCAGTTTCTCAGGAAGAACGTTCCGGGCGTTCATGTACCTGTTCCTGTAATACTTCACCTGTATTCATCCGCATCCGTCTCCTTCAGCTTATCATAGATCGCCTTGGTAAACATTTGCATTGACTCATCGGAAACGGGCTCGAAATAGGAATAAATTTTGTTTCTTTTGGACTTCTTAATCGGGAACCGGAGAGAATACCTTCCGCTTTCATCTCGGAGTATCATGACGTTGTTCAGGAAGATCGCATTATCCAGGATGCAGGATGCCCATCCCACAAGGCCTTTCTTGGTTTTGTCTGCGAACCTGATTTTGACCTGGGTGATTCTGGTCTCATCTGCGTTTTGATTTTCCATGTTTGGGATCTCCTTTATGACCGGTCGAGGGTACGATCCAGCCTTTGAACTTGCTTTTTATCAGATGCACTGCCCGGAGGAGTTCTGTATCATGCCTGTGCGGATATAATTCCTCGACCTCTGGAGGGAAGTACAGCGTTTTGTCCGGATATGCTTCCCGGGCTTCCCTGAGAAACTGCTTCTCCATAACCAGCAGAATCTGTTCTCCATTGAGCAGCAATGACTCCAAGAGCACCCATTTGATGCCTTTCTGGCCGATATCGGGCTTATTTCCTGGTTTTAAGGCTGTTTTTGCCTGTTTCAGCATGCCGTTCAGATCGAGCTTCATAAACGTCCTTTTCAAAATCCTTCGTTGTACAGTTTCATGTCATTGATATTACTGGACTTAAGTCCGTTTTTAGCCCTAACTGTACAACGAACGGGCATGTTACTCACTCACCGTGAAAATCATTTTATTTCCTCGTGTTTCAGGGTGGGTCCCCAAATTATGCGTTCGTTGTACACTTACCCCCATTTTAGGGGTTAACTCCTTTGATATCAATAAGATGAAACTGTACAACGAAGAATCGTAAATCATGGAAATTCGGGCTCCACTTTGAAAAAATCGGGGTGTTTATGTAAAAACCGCTTCAGGAACTTGTTCAACTTCGGAGTTTTCTTGTATCCGTCCCGGCCGCTGTCGATCAGGCTGAACCGTTTCAAAAGACGGACGGTGCGGTTCAGTGTGTCCAGCTTGCATCCGGCCTGTTCTGCCAGGTGATCCCTGCGGATCGAGTCCTTGGTGCGCAGAATCCAGATGATCTCGGTGAAATACCCCGCATCCTCCGGGCTGTGCCTCTCATTGGCCTGTTTTTCAAGGAAAGATTCCTCTATTCGCTCATAATCGAGCAGCTGGCTCTCAGTTTGAGCGATAAGAGACCGCTGATCCATCTGGCAGTTCTCAGCACCGTATAGAGTGTCCAGGAACATTGCTGCAAGGTGCACGTGTTCAGGAAGAATGAGGAGCTGAGAAAAATCGTCATTGCTCGACATGTCCAGGACAGCGAACGCAGCTGCGATCCTGGCCAGCTTGTTCCGGGTGTCGTGAAGAGTGACCAGCGGGATCTTGGGCTCGAAACCGTATTGTTTGGGAAGAACGGTCGCCTGTTCGAGGCACACGTCTGTGGCCTTGTCTGAGAATACGATTTGTTCAGGCTGAAGATTCCATGCCCAGAACACGACTGCACGGAACATCTCAGGTGTAACCTTCCGGGAGCCTTTTCCCGCATACCGTTTATTGATGAATGACAGGTCGCTGATGTCCCCATAATTGGACAGCACAACGATGTCGGTCCGCCTGATAACAGGAGGGGTGAACATCGCCCCGATCGCATCACACCCGAACGAAAATTCATCCATTACATTGTCATGCCGGGGATTACCAATGAGAATGAGCCTGGTCTGGCTCTCGTATCCGGATGACTGGACCCGGTCGATCTGTATGAATCCTTCCTCCATGGCCTTGGCAAGGGTCTGCAGGTCGTTTTTCGGGATGAACTGCACTTCATCGACCGCCAGGAGCTTGCGGGTATTTGCCGGGTATCTGCCGATCCTGATCTGCCAGCCTTTCTGCTTATGTTCCACAAGAGCGTATGCCAGGCCTGTTCTCGAGCCTGTCAGTCCGGACAGGATATCACCGACCTCAATGTATTCAGCGATCGCTTGAAACGTCTGTGTTTTCCCGCTTCCCGCATCGCCCAGGATCACGGAAACGAGCCATCCGCGAATGAGCCGGTGATCGAAATAGAGCCATCGCGGAGAACAGTAGGTGAGAAGAACGGCTGTGAGGATCTCGTCCCGTTCATACACCCGGGTGACGTTCTCCCGCAGGTCCTCGACTACCTGGCCGATCTCCAACGCACGGTATGCATGGAGTTCTTCAAGATGATCTTCCACCCGGAACTGCTCGTAATCGTCCTCCTGGGGAATAAGAGTTTCAATGAGCATTGTCACCTGCTGGGTCTTTGGATGCGATTTCACCCAGCCGGTCGCTTCGTAATTGCCGGGCTTCGGATGTTCCGAGCTGAGATAATAAACCTTTTTCTCTACAAGCTCCTGGTACTTGCCGTCTATCATCTGCGTGACTTTGCCATCCTTGTCCTGAGACTGGGATATGCGGGTGATCTTCTGATGACAGAAGAATTCCTTGACCGTGGTGCGGCTGATAATCTCCAGTGCAGGTTTCTGGCCGTATCTGCAGCAGAAAGCTCTGAGCATCGCGATAAGCTGCACGTTGGTGGACATGCACGAGCCGATATACACCTGGGATCCCCGGGGTATGTCAATGGGATCGCCGCAATTCAGGCACTCGCCCTTGGTCATTTTCTGGCAGTATGAGACTCGGAATTTCTCGACTGCATGGAACGCTTCGCTCGTTTCCCCGCAGATCGTTATTTCGACCCTGATTTTTTTGTCTATCAGTTCCTTTTTCTCGATCTTAGTGAACGATGAAAGATCGATAATCTCTTCTTCCGTGTTTTCCTGTTCATAACTGTAAACCGATGCCTCTTCGATCAGTTTCTGGAGATCTGTGCCCGAAAATCCCCGCACATGAAAATAATCGGTGATATCCTTGTCTTCCTTGTTCCCCTTGAGCGGGAGAATGACGTTCTTGATCGATGAGATCTCCGACTTCTCAAAGGCCTTTAACACGGTTCTGCTTACCGCAGTCTGTCCTTCAGGATCGCAGTCGTATATGATGACAACATCTTTGTCCTTGAAGTACTTCACCCATTCCTGCCGGAACACGGAACACCCATGCGTGGAAGTCACGGCCATGAGGTTTTCCTGCTGCAGGAGAAGCCGGTCCCATTCGCCCTCACAGATGATGACCTGCTTGCCTTTGTATTTCACGAGATCGTCCAGACCGTATAGCCTGGCGGGGGAGCCGTATTTCAGCTTGCCTTCGGTGTAATTGATGATCTTGGTCTTTTTCTTGGCATTGTGCAGCCGGACGTTCATCACGTTTCCACGCTCATCGCGTATGGGGATCGTGTTCCGCTGCCGTTTGGCGTCCCATCCGATCTGATATCTCTGTATGGTGGCATCGGACAGGCCGCGTTTTTCCCTGAGATAGCGGAGTACCTCTTCATTAATATTAGACTGCCATTTCTTTACGAGGTCCTCCCGGATAGGCGGACGCTTCGGCTGTTTCAAGAACGGGCGTGAAATGCCGACTTTATCGCCCAGCTCCAGGAGCGTGTTTTTGAAGTCCTTGCCGCTCTGCAGCATGATGAAGTCGAATACACTGCCTTTGCCGCATGACGGCGCAAAACAGACCCAGTGAAGGGTCTCCTTATTGAATCCGAAGGAATTATGCGTGTCCTTATGGAACGGGCACAGGCCGCTCACCCAGTTGTCCGTGCCGGGCTTCTGGTTCCCTATGTCACCATATACGTCATCCCATCTGAGCTTTGAAAGGACTGCATCCTTATATATTCTCCAGGTGTCATTCTGCTTCTGTACCATACTCTTTTCTATGCTTCCAGAACTTTTCTAATATTCGATATACCAATGCCCTTGCATGCCTGCGATCCGACGCGAAGTATATGAAAACACCATATTTCACGCTCCATGATATCAAGGTATTCAGGGCAGCCTTGGGGTTCATCTGGGTGAATGCCGGAGGCCTGAGGAACGAGGCAAGGCTCGATTCAATAACAATCGCCGCATAATCGTATCCAGACATCCGTTTCACCTCCCGTTCGAACCGCGACCGGCCTTTCCCGAGCGATCCGAACGCATCAATTTTGCTCTTTCTCTCTATTACAATCCTATCTTCAAGACCTCGGATCGAATAATCACCCGATTCAAGGGTCTTGAGCATCGAGTGCTCGAACTTATACGGCTTCTGCTCCCGTGTATCGACCACGATCATGAAATCCTTCTTCTTACTCACGAAGGAACCTTGCCAGATTCGTAAACCGTGCCTGCTGCTTGTTCCTGTTGATCATTTTCCGTATTTCACCCCGCTGTCCGACCATGATGCACAGTTTCTTGGCGCGGGAAACAGCGGTATAGAGAAGATTCCGCTGTGTAATCAGAGTACCGAAACATTTATGAACAGGAATAATGATGACCGGCGCCTCGCTGCCTTGGAATTTATGCACCGTAATCGCGTACGCAAGATCAAGGTTGTTTTTATCAAGTGGGATCTGGACGTTCCGGTCGGGATTCTCAAAGTCCACGTAAATGGTGCGTTCCTGCAGGTTGATCGACCGGATGTACCCGATGTCACCGTTTATGATATCCAGCTCATACTGGTTTTTAGTCTGAATGACTTTGTCGCCTTTCTTGAACCGGCATTTTTGAATCGGGGGATTCGGATTGAGCAGTTTCTGGCATTCCTCATTGAACGCCCTGCAGGAGAGAGGAGTCTTTTCCCGCAGGGGAGAGATGATCTGCACGTCCTTCAAAGGATCGTAGCCGAACGCCTTCTGCAGCCGATCGGTTAGCAGATCGAACACGGTCTTGCGGATCTGTTCAGGAGTGTGCCGTTTCAGGAAAAAGAAATCCTGCGCGGTGGAGTTTTCAAGCTCGATATCCTGGCCGTTCTTTATGCGGTGACAGTTCCGGATTATCAATCCTTCATCCTGCCGTTTGATAATGTCAAGCTCCTTGCAGGGAACCGTGCCGGATGCGATCAGGTCCTTGAGCACATTGCCCGGGCCCACGGACGGCAGCTGATACACATCACCAACCATTACCAGGCGGGTCTCCGGAGAAACGGCATCGAGCAGAGAAGCCATGAGCGATACATCTATCATGCTCACCTCATCCAGGATGATGATATCCGCATCAATGGGGTTTTCGGCATCGCGAGTGAAATAGAACCCGTTTTTCTCTTTCTGAGGTTCCAGCAGTTTGTGAATGGTCTGTGCAAGCATACCGGATTCCTCATACATCCGCTTTGATGCCTTGCCCGAAGGTGCTGCAAGAGCTATCCGGGCATCCGGGAACGACCTGATGATGGTCTTTATAGTATAAGTCTTTCCGGTACCGGGAGGGCCGGTCAGGATGAATACATTTCTGTCCATGGCCTTGCTTAATGCTTCGGACTGATCCTGCTGAAGCCCGTCCGTTACGGGAGATCCCGGCTTTACGGTTCCCTTGAGCAGCGATTTGATCTGTGACGCAATGAGTCGCTCATTCTCAAAGAAAAACGGCAGATAGACATATTTATCAGCAATGACCAGGTTCTCCTGATCAATCATCTCTTTCAGAACCTGACCGACTAAATCGTCACTTGCATCGAGAAGTGCCCGGGCTTTTATGAAAAGAACAGCAAGCGGCAGACAGGTATGTCCGTCGCTGTATGCAGATTCCTTGAGTACATGAGCTATTCCGGCCTTGATACGCGGTCCACCATCCTTCTTATACCCGACTTTCATTGCCACTTCATCGGCTGTGAGAAATCCGATGCCATCGATATCCTCGATCAGCCGGTACGGATTTTCCTTGATCTTTTCAGGTGCCTCTCTGCCATACGCTTCAATGATCCGGTTCAAAGCCCGTTTGGTGACAGGCGTCCCGGCCGTAATCCTCCCGAGTTCGATCTGCAGTTCCTCATTGGCCTGATTGTTTACCAGCATGTCAGTGATCTCCCTGGCACGAGAAGGAGTGATGCCGGGGATCTCCCGGGCTACACGCTCAGGATCGTCCTTGCAGATGTTCAGCACATCTTCCCCATACGCATTGACCAGTTTCTTGGAAATCTCATCGCCGATCCATTTGCAGTTTTCTTTGAGATATGCGCGGATCGCACCGAGCTCCTTGGGGTATGATGCGCGGTACTCGCCGAACAGGAATGTCCGGCCATACGTTGGATGATGTTCCCATCTCCCAGAAAAGGTGTATTCCATGCCTTTCTGGGGGGAGAGCATGTTCCCTTTGACAGAAACACCGCTGTCAAGATTGCCGATCAGGTAATTGTTTTTGTGAAACCGGATGTATTCCAAAACTCCTGCAACACTGCTATCATTATTTTTCACGATGGATCGTCCTTATGCTGCAGTCCTAAAAAGGCATTGCGTTTTCCTCGCTGTCCTCCTCCTCTACAGATTCCTCTGTATCGGTCTCCACTCCGTCTGCCCGTTCATATCCGGCAAAGGGAACAACATTGCGTTTTTTTAAGTGTCCCTCGCTATCCTCATATTCCTCGATCTCGACCGTGAGATAGCAGGTGCGTCCCTCGATCATGCCGGGCGCGAGATCGATCTCTCCGGATACGTTAATACCCAAGCGGGAGCAGATGAGCTTTGCACGTTTCAATGCGGCTTCCGAAAAGACCATATTGTCGAACACATACCTGCCAGCATACTCACCCTCGATCACTTCAAATTTCAGCTTCCAGAGCTCATCGTCATACTGGGTGGTCGATTCCTCTATTTCCGAAAGACGGCAGAGATAGTCGCCATCCGGGAGAGGAGAGAAGTCCTTCACATCATCGATCTGTGAAAAATCAATCTTTGGCATTGGGTTTCTCCTTATTCTTCTTGCCTTTTCCGCCCTTGGTTTTCAGAGCGGATTCAAACTTTGAAATGATTATCTTGGCATTCTCAGCGGTGAGATCGTCAAGACCCTCGGCCTCATACGCTGCCAGCCGCTTGGCGACCTGCTCGTCCGTCATGCCGAACTGCTCGATATACTTCCCGATCGTATCCTTTTGCGCCTGGGTAGCATACTGGATGGGTTTCGGCTTCTTGTTGAGATACTGCTTTCCGAACGCCTTCTCGAATACTGAATAGGAACACTCGAATTCCTCTTTGGGAAGCTTATTGCTGCGATCCTTGAGACAGAGACCCATGTGCCGGCCTTTGTCATCGACATACATGCGCACGATCGTGTCGAACATATACGGAAGCGATTTTTCGCCATCAAACGTTTCACCGACCGCAACCATGAATGAGCCTTCCTTGTACTTGGTCTTTTCACGTGCAGTGACAATGACATTCATGTCAAGAGCGATGAGCTTGCGTATGATCTCCTTGAACTCGCCTTTTATCGTCAACCAGTCCTTGACCTGCAGGTCGTAAAACTCATGCTTGTGGCCTTTGGAACCCTTGTTGCGCCGCAGGAAGATATCCGACCATTTCTTCTGCAGCATGTCCCACAGAATGGTAATGGGGTCGATCGCGAGCGTCTTGTACTGATGCTTGTTTTCGAGAAGCCAGTCGATCGCCGCAACGAGCTCCTCCACCGTGGTTGCGTGCAACACCCCGAAATCGAAAACATCCCCGTACAGATCAGTCCCGCCTTCCATATCCGCCACCACGGGATCGGGAAAATGAAGCAGGAGCGTTGTCTTCCCCGCACCGCTGTCTCCATACAGAAAAAGCTTGAGCCTTTTTTCGAGTGTTGCTGCCTTCTGGAACGGGGAGTCCTTCTTTTTGCCCGTCTTTGAGAAGTCAACGTGAACCGGTTTCTTCTTTTTCTCTTCCTTCTTACCTTCACCTTCTTCAGGTAATGTCACATCTGTTTTCATGCCATACCTCCTTTAACGGTTTTTGCATTTATCGTAATAGCCACAGTATTTTGGTGAACAGGACCACCCCAGGGGATTGGGATAGAAGAGCCCGGACTGTACTGCTTCGGCCACTTTCTCGATCAGACCGAGCAGCCATTTGCAGTCATTGTTGGTACGGCTGGTCTTGAGCTGGACAGCCTTGGGAGTTTTGTTCTTGATGACGGCATCAAGCCGGAGCTCTTTTTCGATCCTGTTCTGGGATGTTCGAAACCCGAGACTGTAGACCGTGAGCTGTATGTCTTTATCAAGATCTCCCTGGCTCGGGGTTTTCGAGTATGCCTTGTTGTCAATGATGACATTGTCCCGGTCGACCAGATCCCAGTACCCGAGAAGGTCATACGGGAAATCATCACCCAGGCTTACCCTGAATTCCTGTTCCACCATTACAGGATGAACGTCCGGGGCAATGACTTTGTGATGGGTCTCTACGATAGTAACTCCCTGATCCTTGAGCTTGCCAGGATTCTCATTCTCCTGAAATGCGATTTCCTCTTTTTCAACCCCCTCGTCAAACTGATCAGCAAAGATGTCCTGCATATCGGAAAGGGGCAAGTCGGTATCGGATTCGATCTTCTGTTCGTAATTGGCTTCCAGAGCCTTGTGCCAGGCGCGTCCCTGAACCATGGCACCGGACGGTCTGATCTTCAATCCTTCCAGATAGCGGTAATAGTATTGCTGAGGACAGCGCAGGAACATATTGAGCTGCGTTGCGCTCAGGTGTTTCTTGTCGGTCTTTCCCATTTAAATATCCTCCTCTCTTTCCAGAAGCCTCTCCAGCACGTGCTGAATGGCAGGATGGGGTTGGTACTTCCGCTCGGGTATGCCGTTTTCCGGGATATCGTTTTCCTGCCCGAGCACCGCAAGCGTCTTCTGGAAGATTCGATCAAGGCTTTTAGCTATCTGCCAGATGACATCGTCCGGAACTTCATGCACTGCGAATACCCCGCCAAGGCAGATAATTATTTCACGGCACATCTCTCGGACGATTTCGGGCAAATGCGAGTGTTTTTCATCCATAGAAAATCTCCTTTGAAACTTCTGTCAATTATCCTCATAAGATGAAATGCCCATTTCGCTTGCTCTCAGGGGACAAGATTTTTTATTTTTTCTGTATTTTCTTAGATATGACTTGATCGCACTCTCGGCTCTTTGCCGCTGTTTCTTCACGGCTTCGACACTTAATCCGTGATCTGATGCATATTCCCTGAGCAGTGATCCATACACGCGCGTTCCCATTATCAGATAGAAATCGGCTTCCGTGATCACACCCAATTTCACGAACTGCTCCAGGAACATTTGTGCCCTGTTAAGCGAATCAGTGTAACGACTCGCGGCCGGTATCGTGTTGGCTATATCTGTTTCGTCTATTGGTATAAATTTCTCCTGACGCTTGTTTTCCCGCTGATGCCATCTCGATACCTTCTTTAATGTATCCAGCTTGACATTCATTGCGATTTTAGTGGTTCGTTGAGAGAGAGGATATCGAGAGACCGTATTCAGAAAGGCCCAGTAGACATCACCCCAAAGGTTTTCTTCATCTGAAAGCTGATTATTCATTGAATTGAAAATGTGATTGATCGCTGGCCAGAAGATTAATGATAAGAAAGCGCCGAGAGATTTTGTGTCTGGACTTCTCTGATATTCCTTTATGAGAATATAAAGAATCTTATCTTTCTTGGTGAATGCCGTTTTCAATTTGGAATGTAAGGCAGAGATTAGACCTGATGGTGTTTTGAATTGACTAAAAATGGGATACTGTTGTCGAAGGGTTAGAAATACCATTCTTAATTCCTTTGACTTGATATCCTTCTTCAATTCATCCTTGATTTTCTCTCGAAAAGGCATGCACGGCTCCCCGAAGCAAAACAGCCCGGGTCACCGCACTGGGATGACACCGGGCTGCTGAGAGCCGCTCAGGCTATTGCTTTAAAAATTACACTTTCAATTTCACCAAACGCGATCTCTTAAAAGGACAGGGAACTTCGATAATGACCCCATTGTTGCTGCACTCCTCTGGGAAGTTATACACCTTCACCAGGAGTTTTCCCTTCCGGGAGCACCTGCATTCTTTTACAGGACATCGAAGTTCTAAAACTTGACTATTCATGCCACATATTTTAGCGGCATAAAAACCGAAGTACATCCACCCTGAAAAAAAAGATGTGACGTCTGGGGGAAATGCCGTTTTTCGTTCTCCTTAGATATCAATGACTTATGAAAGTCGCATTTCAATCAATGTGACGTCTGAAAAAAAAGATGTGACATCCGGGGGTTCTATGGGGGGACGCTGGCCATTTGCGAGTTCCTTTTTTTCCAATTTTCTTGTCCCCTGAGAAGCATGCTTTTGGGCATTTCACTTATTAGAGGGTTGCGCCCATGTCTGGCGATCCTTCTGCATAAATCAGTATCCCTGTTTTAAGAAAGGTCCAAAATGTATGGTTTATCTGCCAAGTTATCAAAGAGTTAGGCCTAGCTAAATATGGCCAGAAAACCTCGAAATCCCCTTGACTTTGCCAAACCCCTCGGCCACCTGTGTACTCATGAAAGCTATAAGAACAGGAAGAAGAAGCGGGGATCGACCTTGTGCATCGATTCTATCGATCAGGTCGAGGTCACGTACAGTGATGAACCGCTTGATCCAGTCGCACACAAGTCCATTGAAAATCTCTTGGTGCAATGGATCACTCGCGCTTATGTCAAGAAGTATGGTAAAAGAAAGGATGGTGATGAATGATAAAAAGCAATGAAGTAAAACTTGCAGTAATGTATTTGCGAAAATCCACTGAAGATGAAGCCAGACAGATTGAGTCCTTTGAAGGTCAGCAACGGGAGATCGAGAAATACGCTGAGGAATGCGGTTACACCATTATTAAGCCGTACAAAGAATCATACACAGGAACCGAAGTAAAACGCCGGAAGGTGTTCCTCCAGATGCTTGAGGATGCACGTTCCAAGGCAATCAACTTCAATTACATCCTCTGTTATGATATCTCCCGGTTCGGTCGACTGGACAATGATGAAGCCGGTTATTACCGGCACGAATTCCGCAAGTACGGCGTTGAGGTGATCTATGTCACCGAAAACCTGCAGGGCGACGACACGGACGATCTGATCGTATCGACAAAACAGTGGCTGGCCAGAGAATACAGCAGAAAAATCGGCGAGTACGTCTGCCGCAATATCGTCTCCCGTGCCGGAAACGCTAAGGACAAAGCCCGGGCATTCAACATCGGCAGGGCAGCTCCATTTGGATATGACACGATTTATCTGGATAAGGATGGCACCCCCCACACGATCGTCAGACTTCTGTTCGACCGATCCAAGGAAATCTATACACCAGAGGGAGATCTCATCCGTACGCTTCCTGCAGGAACCAGATTCCAGAAAGCAGACACTGATCTGATGGGGCTTATACCATCTGAACCCATGCGCGTTGAAACGATCCAGCACATGTATGGTTGGTATGTCAAAGAGGAGTTCGGTCAGTATTCCATTGTCAACCGGCTCAATGAAGCTCTGGTGAATGGAACTGGCTGTCCCTCGCCGACCGGCAAGCCTTGGTGCATAGGGACAGTCCAGTCCATCCTGCAGAACGAGCACTACATCGGAAATACGGTTTTCAATAAGCGATCCATGGGGAAGTTCTTCAAGCTTGCCAAGACCGAGGAAGGCGTGAAAGCAGAACGGCTGCCCAGGAATCTTCAAACCACCATGCGTCGCAATTCAAAGAAAGACTGGATCATCATTGAGAACACTCACGAACCCTTAATCTCAAAAGATATCTTTAGGAAAGCATTGGAAAAGAGGAAAGTCCGGAACGAAGATATAAGCCGCAGGGGTCGTGCTTTAAGATCAAAGTACTTGTTTTCTGGTAAAATCAGATGCGGATCCTGTGGATATCACTACCAAGGATGGACACGGAAGAGGAAGGGTAAGAAGGATAAAGAGGGATACATCTGCGGAGGGTACAAACTGCACGGCAAGCATGTATGTCAGAAATACTTCCTGCCGTCGGACATAATCGAACCGGTGGTGTTCGATGTTCTCTGTAAGGAAGTCAAGACCTGGGAGCTTTCCGGGATCATAGACAAGGCCGGTGAAGCGATCGATAAAGCTCCGACCGTGGCGCAGGGCAAAAAGGACGAGCTCACCCGGAAGCTTTGCGATATAGAAGAACGGCTCGACACCCTGGTCGAATGCATTACTCCGGACAACAAGGATATTATCAGTGATAAAATGGTTGCTCTCCGGAAAGAACGGGATCGGTTGAAGTCCGAGCTGGATGATGTGGCCACCATTGAAGCCCAAGCAGTGGCATCAACAAAATTAGTGGGGAGACTGGTGAAATTAGCCAGCGAATTGAGGGAATTATGGGACGTTGCTACGGTGACGGAGAAGAAAGAATTTATGTCCTTACTGGTTGAATCGGTCTCGATATATCCAGAAAGGACGATGGGAGAGATCGAACTGACCTCGAATTATGCCGAATTTAAGGAGTTAGCGGGCTCGGGTAAGCCCGCCAACGTCCTTTATGATTATCGGGGCGAGTGGATTTGAACCACCGATCTCATGGCCCCCAGCCATGCGCCCTAAACCAAACTGGGCCACGCCCCGATTATAGATAGCTAAAATAAAGAACTTACTTTTTTATTATAACACTCTATATATAAAAGTCAAGTTTTATTTTGGTTGCTACTGTCTCTTTCTTCCTTAAAAACTTAGATAAAAATAAGTTGACTTTAAAGGAAATTCACTATAATTATGCTCCTTAATGTTGAAATCGAGGATTTCACCGTTCTTTAGTTTTGTGATTTAGGTTAAGCGGGTGTAGCTCAATGGCAGAGCCCTGGCCTTCCAAGCCAGTCATGAGGGTTCGATACCCTTCACCCGCTTTTTTTTATCAAGGAATAGGATATGAATGAAAACATAGAAAAGGCGCTTGATCAGGTACGACCGATCCTTAAGCGTGACGGCGGAGACGTAGAACTGGTCGACGTTTCGGAAGACGGCAAAAAGGTCTATGTAAAGCTGACCGGACACTGCGCAGGATGCCCCATGGCACAAATGACCCTTAAATCAGGAATAGAAAAAACCCTTAAGGAACAAATACCTGAAATTGAAGAGGTTATCGCGGTTGAAGAGTGAGGAGAGCTGAGGGATCAGCAATGTGCACGTGCTAATGTGCACAGGTTGGATAAGGGGGGCTTTCAATACACACTTGTGCGCAATGCGTGTTCCGTTTAACGCTTGTGGGCCAGGCTGAAATACCGTTTCACGGTTTCACGGTACCTGAATGGGATACGTGCTGTGTCGACGCGCGGGAATTGCGATATGCCGATTATATCGGGATATGAGGGGGTATCACCGTTGTGTTTTTTCGCAAAAACCGCTTTTTTGTATTCCTCCACCTTTCCCTTCATTTCCAGCACAATAGTCCTTGCTTTCCGTGTTGACAGATAAGCAAGAAACTGTTCGAATTCCGCTGCGGCACGCGCAAGGTCGTTTGTATCAAGGGCCTTACGTATCCGGTCGATATTTCCCGCTCCCGCTCCTGTTCCCGACCCTCCTGTAATATCCTCGATCAGGGAAAGGAACTGTTCCGCTGTTTTTGTATTACCTTTCAGGATATTCTCTTTTATCGCAGCGACTGTACCATTTGCCGGACCTGTCCCTTTCGGGTCAAGGTACTTTTTAAGCAGTTCAAGAAAATTCGGGTCTTTCATAAGGTCTTGTATGGTTGCCATCTGGCGTGGCGTCAGGTTTTTCCGTGGGGAAACACGGGTTCTGCCCTTATCCTGTGTACCACCCTTGATAATGGAGGAAGCAGTATCAGGTGCGGAAAAAATGTTCTTTCCCGGTGTCCTGCTGCCTCGTTCGCCGTTGTCTGCGGATGCAGTGGGCAGTGCCAGGATCACCGATACAGCTATATAGGGCAGGAAAAAGTATTTTCCCCTGCCCCTGATAAAAGGGAATATGCTGCCAGGTTTTCTCTCGGCCAGTTCTGCACATTCGTGTTCAAGCGTTTCACGCACCCATCCCTGCCTGTTTTCCGCTGCTATCTCACGAAGGGTGGGAAACCGTTCTCCCCCGTTTACCGCCCTGTCATAGTAAAGGGATGCTTCATACGGTGCCGTCCCGCAAAAAGCCCTGATTGCAAAAACGAAAGCAATCCCTATACAGATCAGCATACAAAATGCCACAGTCCAGTATAGGAAGGAACGAGGAAATACAGCTGCAGCTGCGCATACAACGATAGCAACAGTACCCGCGGTAAGAAGTATATGAAAAAACGACTCGCGGGCCTTCATGAACCTGTATGAAGTGTCAATTCTGCGGAAAAACCGGTCTGTATTCATTATATATTTCCTGTAATTGCCGTATATATACATTTTAACGCAAAAATGCGCTGAAAGTTTAAGGAAAATATAGTTATTAGTAAGTAGTAAGTAGTAAGTAGTTAAAAGTTAAAAGTTAAAAGTTACAAGTTACAAGATAAGAGCGGGCCGGAGGATGACATAAAAGAACAAGATAAAAAAATACGCAGACTAAAGTCTGCGGCTGCCTCCTCACCGAGGCGTAGGCTCTATGAGCCGGAGGCCTTCGGGAAGAAAAACTGGATTACCTGGACAAACCGGGTAATGACAATACATCACTCCGGGGTCTGAAGACCCCGGCCTACCTCATACCACATAATCTCTCCGAGGCGTAGGCTACGAGCCGGAGGCCATATCACTCCCAGCTATGCTGGGCTACAGATGATGGGGAGGGGCGGCAGCGGTTACTGTTATGTTTCGCTTTGTACCGTGGCGTTTAATAACAAGAATTACCCGGTTACCGGGCTGAATAGAGGCAAGTATTTTGCACAGCTCATCCCTGTTTGCAATATGCCTGCCCGCGCAGGAAATAATCACGTCCCCTGCGGCTATGCCTGAACCATGGGAGGGACCTCCCCGTACGATCCCTTTAACCGTTACACCGTATTCTGTATCCTGCACATACATACCGAGCCACGCACTTCTTAATAGACCGGTGCGGATTTCTGGATCTTTGTTGCTGCTGAATGTGATATCTTTCGGGACAGCTGCGCTGTATTCCAGGTCATCGGCACTGTATTTCTCTTTTAAAAACCGGGGTATCTCCCACTCCTCAAGCTCTCTGAGAGGCTCCCCTGCAGGTATGTGCCTGTCCGGTGCTGCAGACTCATTTTCCTGCGCAGGGACATCCGCATATTCCTCGCTGTCCTGTTCAGACATCACATGCGATTTCCATACAGTTCCAGCTGTAAAAAAGAGGCCTGCAGTTATCAGAAGCACAGCCGCGCGCATGAAAAACCGAAAATATCTGTTACTGCCCTGCATGACGGACGTGCGACCTGAACCTGTATCCGTTTTTCTTTTCTGAAATGCCTTCTCGACAGTATCCGCGGAGAATTGCTCCCAGTTGAACCTGACATCATCCATATCCTTCAGCTCAGCGAGTGTATCCCTGAGAGCGGTGTACTGTTCATATTCTTTTCTGCACTGATCGCACTCCTGTATATGAGCCAAAGCTTGAGCCTGTATCTCACTGTCCAGCTCTCCCCCGGGCACCAGAGGAATTATCCGCCTACATGCACTGCAGTCCATATTACGCTCCTTCCCTGTCCCATGCTTCACGGAACAGTTTCCTTGCCTGAAATATCCTCCACCGGGCAGTTGCCGGTATAAGGTCGAGAATATCAGCAATACGGGACGTTGATAGTCCTTCTATATCCCTGAGCACAAGAATTGTCCTGTATTGAAAAGGAATACGTGCAAGCGTCTTCTGTACCTTTTCCTTTTTTTCAGTTCTGATCATAGCCTGTTCGGGTGTTTCTGCGACAGATGCCCGGACAGACCCCCGGTTTCCGGCCGCCTTTTCGCGCGTCCTGCTGCGGAGATAATCTATTGAACGGTTCACAGCAACCCTGTATACCCAGGAGAAGAAACTCCTTTCAGGATCGAATGTGTCCATCTTCTCCATAAGCGTGATAAATACCTCCTGGGAAAGGTCTTGAGCAGCATGCCAGTCTCCCGTAATCCTGTATGCAACGGATAGGATCCGCTTCTGATACGTGTCAACGAGTTCTCCGAGAGCATCCCTGTCACCTTCTTTTATCCTGAATATGAGCTCTGTATCGCTATCCGGGTCAGAAAGGGCAGATTCACGAAACGTATCTGAGTCTTTTTTTTTCATAAAGGTTACAAGTTATTCCGGGGTCTAAAGACCCCGGCCTACCAATGTGATTAATAGTGTATTATGCCGTCTCTACGCATGTAGTACGTACAGTATAGGTAGAGTATTTGATGAATTAATCAAAATAATTCCATTAGTATTTCATTCAGTACCTGCAGCCCCTTCTTTGTGCATTTTACGTGCTCATGTGAGTATTCCACGTACCCGGCTGATACCAAGGGTTCGAAGACCTTGGCATAGTCTGAAAGAGGGATCCCTGTCTGCTCGAAAAAACGGCTGTTCGGAATCCCTTTTGCCGTTCTTAGTCCGGTCATAAAAAGTTCCCTGCGTCTGACCGGGCCATGTACACATTCGCTGTATTCGAATATTTCAGGCTTGTCAGGGCTGGATTCAGTATACACGGGTATGTTCTCAACCCGTTTTGTCCTCACTTCTCCCCGCATTGACACAGCCCCTGCTCCTGCTGCTGCGTACTCATACCCCTCCCAGCAAAGTGTGTTGTGAACGGATTCGTGGCCGGCCCGTGCATAATTTGAGACTTCATACCGCGTGTACCCGTTTTTTTCAAATACGTCCTGAAGCCGCTTGTCCATACCGAATGCGGTATCCTGGTCAGGCAGTGCGTATTTCCCCTTCTGAATATCCCTATACATGGATGTTCCCGGTTCTGCTGAAAGCTGGTAGCATGATATATGTTCGGGTTCAAGCCGGCATGCCTCCTCAGCATCACGCACAGTCTCCTCAGCCGTCTGACCCGGTATGCCGTATATGATGTCGATACTGATATCAGCGAACCCCGAGGCCCGGGCCTGATCTACCGCACTCCGGCTGTCCTCCGATGAATGTATCCTTCCCAGAAAATCCAGTACATCATCGTTAAATGACTGGCATCCGATCGAAACGCGGTCAACGCCGTGCGAAAGAAGAATATCCAGCTTTTCCCCGTCAAGAGTACCCGGATTCGCCTCTACTGTGTATTCCCTCACACTGTCAAGTGCATGAATGCGGGCGATCCCCTTCAGAAGGAGGTCCAACTCCTCTTTGTCAAGGCTGGTCGGTGTGCCTCCGCCGATATATATTGTGGTGAACCGGGTTCCTTTTTCACAGGCTGTTTCATCAAGCACGGCTTGTATATAACGGAGGATATCCTTTCCTTCCCTCTCAACCGAGAAAAAACCGCAGTAGGGACATTTATGCATGCAGAACGGTATGTGTATGTAGAGGGATACGGGGGGCATTGGTGACATATATATTAAAACTCTAAATCCTAATATTCTAAATCCTAAACAATATCAAAATCATAATTTTCCAAATACAAAACAAGAAGAAACCACGAAGACACGAAGTCACAAAGTAAAGATAAGAATAAAAATATTTCAGGATGAAGCAAGGAGACTATATGTTAATTCCTGACTTTTTTAACCTAATCCTGTCAATCCTGCCTACGGCCCTGAGCGCAGCCTTTCGATGCTACTCAAGGTCTGGAGCGCATGGTTTCGAGCGAAGTCGAGAGATCGAAGGGTGATCCTGTCTAATTTTATTCTCTTCTTCTCTTAACCCTGAACTTTGAACCTTGAACTTTGAACAGCCAGCTCCGCTGGCTAACTTGTAACTACTTACTACTTACTAATAACTATATTACATCGTGTCTTTGTGCCTTAGTGGTTATTTTTATTGTTTTGGTCATTTGTATTTTGAGAATTCTAATTTGTTTAGAGCTTAGAGTTTCGTGCTTAGGATTTTCTGTAATGCCAGCATCTTGCCTGCCTTCCATTACCGTATCTCACCGGGTACGGATTTCTCCATGGTGATCTTTCCGTTCGAACGGAACACGCCGTACCGCCTCCCTTTATTTTTGAAAAGATGGGGTTCCGGGTCGCATACAAGAGGCCAGGACACATATCCTGTTTTCGCGGGATGGTACAGATAAGGTTTGCCGCTCACCGGGCAGCAGAAATAGTTGATCTCGGACCGTTCCCGGATGCTGATATGCTCCCACAGCTCTTCAAATGACTCAGGATAATATCCGTTGGCGTCTCTGAACACCATTACTGCATATCCAGCCTTTCTCAGGACATACAGGCACACTTTTGAGGACAGGCCCTTTTTCTGCATTCCCTTGCGTGTGTAGTATGCCACTTTTCCAAGCCCCTGCCGTATATTTCGCAGAAGTTCCGCGTCATCTGGACCCGGCATATCATCCGTTCCTGCTGTTTTGACAATATCAGAGACCTCCTTCAGCCGCTCAACTGCTCCGTGCTTCAGAGCTGCGGATTTCAGGTCTTCGGCCTCACATATCGTACTGAACCAGCTTTGAGCGGTATTCAGACGGCCTGTTCTTTTATACAGTTCCCCCAGAATGTACATTTCCCTGAATATTTCCGGACGCGAGCACAGATTTTCCCGGAATCCTTTTTTTTTCTCATCAATGGATATATTCTGATAATATCTTTCAAATGAAAGCCATTTTTCCTTTTTCTTCATATAGACTTCGAAACGGGGATTTCCGTGCGACAGCAACTTGGCCTCTGACAGATACTGTGAGGCTTCCCTGCTTCTTCCGAGCCGGTCATTCAGGCCCACGAGCATATTGTATACAATGAACTTCTCCATATCACTTATTCTTCCCCGGGAAGCAACACCACTGAGCAGGCCGCGAAGGAGGACTGCCGGATCCCTCCCTTTTACGGCTTTCAGTTTTTCTGACCTTTTTTCAAGCCGTTTGTGCACAGACCGGTAGGCTCTGGTGAATTCAGGATCGTTTGTTGTAAAGGGAACGCAGAGCTGAACCCTGTAGGCCCAGGACCCGTTCAGAGCCACGCGTGATATGTAGGTGGGTGAAAAATTTATCCAGGAATAGCATTCGATCGCATTACGGTATTTGATATAGGGAGGGATCAGTTTCTGTATATCATATCCCGATACCATCCGTTTGTGAGGATCAAGCTGTTTGTTGTCCGGAGCATGTTCCTGTTTTTTAATGATCTCCTGACACACAACGTCAAGCCGATCTGCCATGGAGTCCATCATCCCTCTCAGCCGCTCCATGCGGGGTTTCAGGATTTTGTTCACTTTCTTTTTGATAGCATCAGAGGGCACCAGTTCTGAAAAATGCCTGTGGCTGAGCGAATATCCGCAATAAGGACATGTAACAATTGCAAGATTGTATTTGTTCACGCCGGCGTATATATAGCACATGTCCGAGTCATACCGTTTTGACAGGGACCTGTTTATTATGTAGCTGTATTTTTTCCCCTTAAGGGGAACTCCATCATCCTCGTCAGCATTACCCGTATTCTGCTCTATTGTAAATTCTGCCAGATCCCGCGACATATATCCCTTGAAACGTTTGCTGCAGCATTTACACGTATAAAGATACGGGACAGCGCCTACCTCGGCCAAAACGGCCATGGACCAGCAAAACGTAAACAGAATCAGTACACTGTATATTTTCCTCATGTTTTTTCCCCGTCTTCCTTGTTGCCTTTTGGAAACATTGAATCCCAGTCATAGGAATCCTTTTTGGATTGCCCGTCCTCTTCTGCCCCTTCTATTTGTGGTTCCGGCTTCTGCATATCAGCCGGAAGAAACCCCATATCAGGAAGCGGGGGAGGGCCGGTCCGCTTCTTTTCGGACTGAGGAGCGTCTTCCTGTACCGGTTTCTGCACGGATCTCTGTTCTTCCTGCGGTAGAGGAGGCGGCATTCTCCGCTCCTGTTCGCTCTGAGGAACGCTCTGCTCCGGCTCGGGAGGAGGAGGCATCCTTCGTTCCTGTTCAGGCGGGGGAGCCGTGTCTGCACCGGGTATGCCGGAAGGAGGTGCCGGACCGGACACGCTGACAGGAGGCAGGTCTTCCCCGGTGGGCACTGCAACACCCATATCAACACCCGGTACGGGTTTCTTTTTTTCCTTTTTTTTAGGAGGTTTCTTCTGAAGATATTCCGAGGGCGGAGGCGGCGGCACGGACCGCTTCTCCATGTTTACTGCTTCAGGTTCAGGCGAAACAGGATCATCGAAAGATATATCATCCTCAGCTATTGTATCCGTATAACCTGACTCATACTCAGGAACATTGTCCCCGTCGGGGGCATTGATCGTCTCCAGCCTTCCCGAATCATCGTGATCGAGACCGGTCGAATCATCAAGGTCGTCCTGTATCCCCTGCTTTATGAAATCTGAGGAATCAGGGTCAGCAGAAGCGGATCCGTCGTCAGAGATATACGTCTGGGCACTCCCGATATCCGGATCCTGGCCTAATGCTGTTTGCTGTCCCCAAATTTCGCCGATATTCCTGTCTGCGGTTAGCTCATCTTTTCCCTCGGCAACGATCAAAAGGCTTGAATTTTTAATCGCGCTGCTCGTGAGGTATTGACCACGCTCGTCCTCGTTCAGATGTTCCTCGATCCGTTCCAGGCTCCGTCGGGCAGCATTAAGGAACCTGTTCGACACATCCCCTGTTTTCATTACGTGGAGAACGTTCATCTGGAGATTTGTGTGGATAAAGACCTCCATAAAATGATACCTCTGGGACGTATTCTCCGCTTTGCTGAACAGGGACCATGAGGTCTCCCGGTCATCCTGCTGCAGGGCTTTGATCCCTGAAGCATAATCAATATAGCAGGAGACTATGGGAATATCCGCAACAGGGCTCTGCTCGATCCGGGGAATAACGGAGGTATCCATATGCTCAGGATTATACAGGGCGTTTTCGTAAATCCACTGAGACCTCCAGAGCCACGCTGAATACTCATATTCCATAGAGGACAGCTTCTGTTCGCACTTCATGAACCGCTCGCGTGCACTGGATATATCGTTCTTCCTGCAGTACATCCCGGCCTCTATTTTAAGGACGCGCGCTTCTATATCGGCATAGCCGCATTCTGAAGCCGTGCGGGAAGCCCGTTTGATAAGTGGGCCGGCCTCTTCAAACATATTCACGTCTATGAAATGTTCGGCACTGTCGGCAATAGCGGAACAGGCCAGATAGATATTCCCTGTTTTCTGGAAAAATGAAAGTTCCTTCTCAAAACAGCGGCATGCCGCTGAATGGCGCCCGAAAAACCTGTTGAGATGCCCGAACTGGCCATACGCTTTCCCCGCAATGTTCTCGTATCCCTCTTTTGCGACCGAGTCCAGTAATATTTTTTCGATACGTTCAAGACATTCCATATATTTGTTATTATACAGAAGACTCCGGGCTATGTTCAGGTTAACTTCCTGAAGGGATATATTATCGGATCGATCCCGGAAAATCCCCAGCGCCTGAGTAAAAAGCTCATTCCCCCTGTCAAACTCGCCCTTTTCCATATGTATGCTGCCGAGAATATTAAGGCCCGTACCCTCTGCCGCTGAAAAATTCATTTCCCGGGCATCCTGGATGACTTGTTCAAGTATCTCAGCACTCTCGGTAAATCTGCCTGTAAAAAAAAGAACCCCTCCCTTAATCAGCTTGTTATTGAGTTCCTCTTTACGGACGCGGGGAGAACCGTCCCCGAATTCGCGGATCATGGAATCCGCCCTCTGTGTCAGTTCGAGGCTTCGGGCAAAATGCCCCAGTCTGGACTCAATAAGCCCTTCGGAACTGCAGAAAAGGGCTGACTCCAGGCTTTCCTCGCCTGTAATAATATATTCACGCCCCTGTTCAAGCATGGATTCCGCTTCAGTGTATCTGGCAAGAAAGACTAACAGATGAGCTATCTTGCGGAATATCAGTGCCTTGTTCCATCCTTTCAGAACAACATCTCCCCGTTTAAGAATCTGCTCATACAGTCCTATCGCTTTCCTGTATTCTCCATTGACTTCATATGTTTCAGCGAGTTTGCTTGCCACTTTAATGAATTCGATATAATCCTCGGCTCTGAACAGAGGCAGAAGCCTTTCATACAGATCCCGTGTCTCTTCAAAACGGTTCCTGCTGATAAGGTTTTCGCCTGCCCGAAGTCCGTACCGGACACCACGCTCCGCGTCCTCAGAAGTGATAAACAGTTCAGCAAGCGGCACGCAGAGCTCTTCCCGGTTGCCAACAGTAAGCTCATTTTCGAAAAGTGTCCCCAGTTTTCCGGTCAGGTGCTTTTTTTCCTGTTCGTCCATAGTATCCCTGACCACATCGTATAGAAAGTCAAAAGCAACCCTGTAGCATTCACTGTCACCACTCCCGGAAGACCGTATAATGCTCCTTTTCTCAAGGACCGACAGCTTGAACATGAGTTCGTCCAGATCGTATCCTGTAAAATCCCTGATATAATTGAGTGGAATTTCCTCTTGTATCACCCCGAGCACATTCAGTATGCGTGCCGTATCACTGTCAACCTCCCTAACCCGCCCGGTAAGCGTCCTCCTGTAAGCGGGAGGAGGATTAATGGATTCGATGTTTTTATCGAACTGCCAGCTGCTTCCTTTTCGGCTTATCTGCATGTTCGATGTAAGGTCTTTTATAACCTCAAACATATACCGGGGATTTCCGTTGGTCGCGTTATACAGCTTGTCTATAAATCCCCCGGGGATATACCCCTGGCCGAACATGGAGGAGATGAGAAGGCCTGTCTGCTCCCGTGTGAGAGACTCAAGCAGGATGTTCCTGAATTTTTCAGGGTCGGCAAATTCCTCTTTTACACGCCTCATTTCAGCATACTTCCTGAGATCGGCCGGCATTTCGCATATTCCGATGAACGCGTATTCGTTTCCCGCTGTTGTTTTTCCCTCACCACAACTTATTCTAGACTGGGCGAGTATTCCGGCGAGATGGACTATAAATGGAATAAGGGGGCCTGGGGCGTCTCCCAGACTGCCCGTTACCAGGGATACAGGCCGCAGGCGCGACAGTGCGAGTATGCTTCCGGCAAGGAACTCGATCACCTCTTCAGGGACCTCTGAACCGGGTTCCTCATCCTTGAATAGACGGGCCTGCTCCAGCTCAGTTCCGCTCACGCTGTTCTGGAATGAGGGGTCCTCTTCAAGGGACGAAAGCACTTCCCTGACAAACAGAGGTATATTACTCCTGAACCGTTCAAACTCAATATCTATGAGCAGCACGTCCCTTAGCTGGAATTCCATCTTGAGCTCACGGATGAACCGCGTTTTTCCTATTCCCTCCTCTCCGGAAACACAGAACATGTTATAATATTGTTCACCCGAAGAGGAGCAGTCCCGTTTTTCAAAGACGGGTTCCGCCGAGGACATCACCATGCTTAATTGTTTGTCCCTGCCTACGCACTTGCCCGAGGTGATGTACCCCTCAGCTGAAACCTCTGTTTCCAAGGAATAGTCGCGGCCGAGCTGTTCATTGAGTTCCACTATGACTTCAGCGGCACGGTTGAAACGGTCCTTCGGGTCCTTTGCCATGAGTTTAAGGATGATGTTCTCCACCGCTTCCGGTATCTCGGGAAGATATGTGCTCACAGGCTCAGGCTCAGCCCCGATAATGCGGGAAAACAGATCCCTCATTGAAGGGGATATAAACGGGAGACGCCGTGTGAAAATCTGATAGAACACGACTCCCAAAGAATACAGGTCCCCCCTTCTTCCGCACCGCTCCTTCTTTATTTTTTCTGGAGGCATGTACTGCGGAGTACCTGATATCCGTTTGGAATCCTCTCGCTCTCCCATAATAAGGCCGAAATCGATGATCTTAACGATCCTTTTTTCTATCATGATCTCACCCAGGTACGATTCAAGAGCGTCTATCTCTGAACTGAGCCAGCCGGCTTCCCCTCCCGCCTCCCCGCCGGACTGCACCCCTTCAGGTTCTGTAAGAAGGATATTATCAGGCTTTAGGTCGTGATGTATCAGTCCGCGTGAATGCACATAATCAAGGGCACGGCACGACTGGACCATAACCTCAAGAAGATTCTCAAGGCCGACTCCCCGTGTTCCCTGAAGAAGGTCAATGCCCTTTACAAACTCGGACGTAAAAAAATAGCCGGACCCGTCTGCGATCGGCCCGTAATCAAAAGCACGTGCTATATGAGGATGCTCCAGCCCGGCAAGAACCTCGAATTCCTTTTTGAAAAGCTTGTGATACGTCTCCTCGTTATCGCCTCCCATACGCTTCATCTTCTTAAGCGCAAGCACTTTGTCGTTATGCTGCGTGTCGGCGACCTTGAATACAGCCCCCATGCCTCCTTCGCCGAGCTTTTTTAGGACCCGGTATCGGCCGTTTATCAGTATATTCTGAGATCCGTTCTCTGTCATAATGAGGTCTCGGAAATTCTATAACAGGAAACCTTCATTTTTTCCGGTGGTAACCGGAAAAAATTCACATTATTGAAATAAAGTCGGATACATCAAGATCAAGTTCCTTTTCATCAAAAGGAACGATCCAGTACTTGAATACCCCGGCCTCCTTTTCCATCAGGTCGACCACCTTGTCAATCTTGCGTCCGTGAGCATCGGCGTAGATCCTCACCACGGGTTTATCCTGATAATCCAGGTCCGGGTTATCCTGATGTACCTTCCCGACTTCGCCCGTATTCAGCTTGACCGAAACGCCGACCGGGTATACTCCGAGGGCATTAGCCAGGATCTTGATAAAGACGCGCTCATACACGGTATCCGTCAGGGAGAGAAGCTCCTGCAATGCCTGCGCCTCGGTCATGGCATTCCGGTACGGCCTGTCATGGACCATGGCGTCGAATGCGTCGGCAACTTTCACGATCCTTGTAAGCACATCCATTTCCTTCTTCTGCCCGAGTTGAGGATATCCCATTTCGTCATCCCTCATCTGGTGATAGAAGGTCGCCTGCATAGCACGGGTCATCGCCTCCACGATGCGCTCCGTGCGGAGAAGCATTTTTGCCCCTTCGGCCGGGTGCTTCCATATAGGTCCCCACTGGTCTGCGGAGAGAGGGCCCGCATGATTCCGTATCGATTCACCAACAGCGAGCATGCCCAGATCATGGAACAGGCCGCAGATGCCGACCTGAGACCTCTTGAGTTTGGAAAGCCCTATCTTTTCCGCTATCATGATCGCATACACGGCTGTGTTAACTGAATGGAACGCCAGGTAGTTGCCGAGATCGGAGATCCTCAGCAGGGTGATCATGTTCTTTTTCTTTTCGCTGATAACACTCACCAGCTTCTGCACGGCCCGTTTGGCATTCGTGAGATTCACCTTCCTGTTTTTCTGTGCCGATTCGAATACCTGGAGTACTATATATACTGTTTTAAGGAATATAGCGACCTCACTGTCCTCATCCAATTTGGAGGAAGAGGCGACCGTTTCCTCAACGATCAGCCGCCGCATCTCTATATGCTGAAGGTTCAGGCCGTCAACAGCCGGTCCGAATTCATCGAACGGTTTATCCTTAAATTGCTCTGAAACCGCAAAATCATTGAAAATACGGGCAAAACCCGCTATCTCCTCCCGGGTGAACCCGTTGCTCAGGATCAACGTGCCCACACCCCGTTTTGCCATTTCATCAGCGAACAGATTAAAGGCGTCATATCCGGCAAGGCCTACAGCGATCTTGTTCTTGTTCAGGAAGAATTGGTTGCCTACAAGCTGGATTTCGACCGAATCGTATACGGAAAGGAACTGCTGGGCATTATTCAGAAATTTTGCAAAGACCTCCTGAGCGCTCTTATTCGATATATCAAATACTTTCAGCGTTTTGAACAGACCGTATAAGCTTGTTATAAGCCCAGCCCCGCTCCTGCGTATAAGGTCCGCTTCCTGATTGCCCAGATCACTCATTCTTTGCTGTCCTTGCACGTATTGACGATATAGCCATTTCGCACTGATCCCTCAGATCGGCGGGAAGCTCACTGCTTCCGTGAAGCATCAGAAGAAGCTCCGCAACCTCTACCGAGGTCATTCCGGAGAGTGTGCGGACTATGTTTTTCTGAAATTTTAGATATTTTTTTCCTGAGAGGAGTGGTTTTTTTGTAAGGATATTCTTGAACAGCTGAAACGATTCATTCATGTCAGCTTTGACCATCGCGCCGATAACGAGCTGTTGTTTCTCCTGCGCAGCGTCCACAAACTCCTTTTTCCGGAACATCTCTGAAAGCTCGGGAAAGATCTCCGGATAACTGTGGTTTGTGTAGTATCTGAGAGCAACAAGCTGATTCGATTCATTGGCGTCAGTCAGAGTCTCCCTGAACACGACCTTGAGCTGAGGAATATCATGTTTCATCAGGGTTTTGATGCACCGGCTCCTCACTTTCGCATCTGAAGACTTCATCCGTTCAATAAAGACGGGAAGTGCCTGATACATATCTATTCTGGAAAGCACTTCGAGAAGAGTCACTGTAATATCGGAATCATATTCATCAAGCCGGTTTTCAAAAAAGGAGAACTGGTCCTTGCCCAGTTCAACGAACAGCTTCGTGACCTGATCGGAAAATTCTTTTCTTTTGATGATATCGAACAGATCCGGAAGCACAGCCGGTTCAAGTTTAGCCAGAAAATCGAATACTTCCGCTACTTCCCCCGACTCTCCCTCCTCAATGTTATTCAGATGATGCACAACTTTTTCGATCATTTCTGCAGTTCCCAGCCCCCGTATCATCGCACGTACCGTTTCTTTTTGCGTGTCCTGCAAGCCTGTATCCCTTTCAAGCGTATACTCCCGTATCCTGTTCAGAAGCTTTGCCGCTTCGCTGAATTGGTACCGTTTTATAAAGCCGTTGATCGTCGTGCCTATGACAGTGACGATATTCGGAAAAATTTCCGTTCCCTCCTCAATGCTGAACAGCATGAATACAAGGTCAATGAAATCGAACACCGGATCGTACGATTCCTCCTGTTCAATGAAACCCTGTATATCGAGCTTTTCATCTTCAGAGAACTTGAATACATCAACCTTCGTTTTGAGGAGTTCCTTCTCCTCCTCGCTCCGCTCCTTGTTCTTCGCCTGCTCTTTGCGGGCAATGCGCTCTATCTCCTGGTCAAAATCCTTTCCCAGGGTTTCAGCGCCTTCGATAACGCTCTGATAATCCCGCTCATCCGATATTTCGGAAGTTTCCTCCTGGGTCTTAAATACATCGGTGGTGGCTATCTCAATAGTGTTAAATTCCTTTTCCCAGAACAGACTGACAAAATCGTTCTCAAGGGGATCGATCAGCGAAAGCTCAAGGTATACGTTCATCAGTTCCCTCGCCTCCTCCTCCTCAGCTCCGGGTGCGAATGATATTCCGCGCACGCCGTCTACATAGATCCGGAAGGAAAGGCTCTTATCCTTTTCGACATTATGATATATCTCCTGGCCGTTATATGTGAACTTTGTCTGGGTCACCTTGAGCTTAATGGGTTTTTTGAATTTGGTGAAGAACACCGACAGGCTTGAGTTGAAATGCCCGACCGCTTCCCGCACATTGACATTGCTCGGAGGAAACTGCCTGTAGATCTTTTCGGCCTTGGCAAAATTCTTCATTATATTTGTAGCCTGTTTGATCTCCTCGATCTCTTCCTTTGAGAGGGCCGTTTCCTCTTTGTCGTGCTCAAAATATTGGGTATGCTGTTCGTCACTCATTTTCAGCGTATTTCTTAATGAATGAAATCAGGTCTTTGTAATCATACGGCTTTGAGAAGAATGTGAGCGCCCCCTCCTCTTCAGCCTGTTTCTGAAGCGAAAGGTTCTCGTCCTCATACGCGCTGACAAGAATAAAATTTATGCCGCTTCGGGTCTCATTGACCTTTATCATAAGATCGAGCCCGTTTATCTCAGGGATCATCACGTCGCAGATAACGAGATCGTAAGGCTCCCCGCTGCTTATGCTTTCCGATATCATGGCGAAAGCCTTTCCCCCTGTATCGGCCGTATCCGTTGAATATCCAGCCACATCAAGAGCGGTCTCCAGTATTTCGGACGTATGCATGTCATCCTCAACGATCAGCAGCTTCAATTTCCCTTTGCCCGGCTTCTTCTCAGCTTGAGGAGCCGTTTCCTGACGTACTGTGAGCTCCTCTTCGACCGCTTCATCCGTATCCTCCGCACTCGGGCCGACGGGTTCACTACTGTCATCCTGTCCTGTCTGCGGGATATCGTCGGGAAGCGGGGGGGGGGTTTCCCCTTCCTGTTCTGTACCAGCAGCATCTTCCCTTAAAAACTCCGTATCCTCCCTGTCAAACAGGATACCGCAGTTGCTGCACCATATCTTGCCGGAAACCCCGTCCTTGGCAATCTTAATCATATGAGAGCACATTGGGCATCGTGCAACCACGAACGGGTATTCCTTGTCTTCCTCCAGCTCGTCAGTGTCTGATATATCCTTAAAATGTTCCGCATCGGGCACAGGACGCGTGATATGCTCTTCATCGAGAGAAGGCGGAGGGGGCGGAGCGTCCTCGCCTCCGTCTTCCGGAAGCTCGGGAGGCGGAGGGATATCATCCATGTCTTTCATATAGCTGGCTGTTTGTCTTTTCTGCGACGGAAGTGTGCCGAAAAACGGAACGGTACCCTCCTCCTGAGAACCTGATGTTTTCCTGATCTTCTTGCCTGCCAGGAACTCATTGACGCTCTTGAGAAGCTTTGCCGGTTCAATAGGCTTGGACAGGAACGAGTAGGCACCTGACCTGATCGCGTCTTTTTTAATGAACGGATCAACTTCGTCAAAGGCAGAAATAACGATCACGCCCATGTCAGGGGCAATTTCATGTGACCGTTTCAAGAGGTCTATCCCCGATACCTTGGGAAGCATGACATCCGTTATACAGATGTTATAGGGTTCCTTCTGCTTTTCGGCAAAACGCACCTTGTTAAGCCCTATCTCTCCGTCAGCCGCTGTCTCCACTGAAAATCCATTGGCCTCGAGCACATCCTTTACGATCTGCCGGGATTCCTTATTATCTTCGACCACCAGCACTTTAACAGTACTCATCTGTTTTCTTGCTCCTTTTCCTGCATGGAAATTTCTTTGCCCTCTTCCACAACCTTCCTTATATCAAGCGGAAGCTCAACACTGAACTCAGTTCCCTCACCGACTTGGCTGGTCACGCTGATATTCCCCATCATCAGATTAACAAGCCTCTGGCATATTGCCAGCCCGAGCCCGCTCCCTTCATATTCCCTGGTCGCAGAGCCATCGGCCTGTGAAAATTCGTCGAATATCATATTCAATTGTTTTTCAGGAATACCTATACCGGTATCCCGTATCCTTGTTATGAACGTTTCGTTCTCGCTGTCCGCTTCGGTTATCACCGTTATGCCTCCTTCATGTGTGAATTTAATGGCGTTTGCACACAGATTCTGCACGATCTGCCGGTATTTTCCCTTATCATTATATACATCGCGGATAGATTTGTCAAGTTCCATTTTAAATTCAACACCCGTTTTCAGAAGCGGGCTGGATCCCCCAATAACCTTTTTTATCACTGAACGCGGTTTAAACGTCTCCAGAAAAAGCGGCATGCGCCCCGCGTCTATCTTGGAAATATCAAGGACGTTTTTGATCAGTTCGAGCAGATGCCCTGCGTTCTCCTTGATCTTATCGATCGCGTCATCCTGTTTTACCGTTATCTCCCCGTATACCCTGTCCTGTATAAGGGAAGCAAATCCTACAATGGCATTGAGGGGCGTGCGAAGTTCGTGGGACATGTTCGCTAAAAACTGCGACTTAAGTTGATCGCTTTCCTTGAGTTTTTCTATCATGCGGGACAGGTGAGCGGTTCTCTCATTCACTTTGAATTCCAGTCTGCGTGAATATTCCTCAAGCCCCTTTTTCGAGCTTCTCAAGTCCTGTTCAAGCCATGCCTGCTGAAGGGCCGCACCGATCTGGTATCCTACTGCGCTGAGCACTTTCAGGTTCTCCTCCGAAAATGTCTGCACGTCCCGTATGGTATCTATGTATATGGTTCCGATTATGCCGTGTCTGCCCTCGAGCGGTACGCACATCACGGAAGTAATGTTAAGACCCACCACGCTGTCGCTTGCCTTGAACCTGGAATCCCCTGAGGCATCGGTGGTGAGAACGGAATGACCCTTTTCAATAACCTCATGTACTATTGTCCTGCTGATGCTAACCTCCCCATCCTTTGTCCCGCCAGCAGCGTAAACCTCCTCCGGCCGTATTTTTTTTGTAGCCCGGTCTATAATAAGAATCGAGCCTCTGTCCGCGTTGAAGAACTCCACTATTGTTTTAATCGCTTTTTTGAACTGATCCTCGATCTGTTCAGTCTCAACGATCATATTCGCGATCTTGGTGATAAATGAAAGATCCGCATGTGCTTTTGCCAGGTCTGCGCCCCTTGAAGCGGCAAGTATGTCATCCATGATCCGTGTGGGGTGATATGACCTGCTTTTCTTCATCTCGCGCTGTGACGGTACCTCAATAAAATGCACGGATGAATCCTTTGAAATACCGGCTTCCCTTATCCTGATACTAAAGGGAATATTGCATATCTCGAGCTTGTCCCTGTCCGTCAAAACCTGATTTGCAACACGATGCCCATTCACAAAAATACCGTTCGTGCTTCCCATGTCAAGGACCTTGCACTCTTTTCCGTCATTGACGATCTTGCAGTGAAGCCGGGATACTTCCGGATGGGACAGGGTTATATCGCTTCTGTTGCTCCGTCCCAGCAGCACCTCCCTTCCCGGCTTGACAGTAACCGGCCTGTCAAGGTACTCCGGGTTTTCCGGTTCTATTACAACATGTATCACGCTATGTCCCCTCTGACCATGAACTAAGATACTTCCTTTGTTCCTGAGTAAGGGTGTCTATTTCAATGCCAAGCGCCTCGATCTGCAGGGACGCTATTCTGCTGTCGATCTCCTCTGGAAGGGTTATCACCCTGTTCTCCAGAGCGTCCCGATTGTCGACCAGGTACCGGACAGCAAGAGCCTGACCACAGAACGAAAGGCTCATCACTTGGCTGGGATGGCCTTCGGCGCACGCCAGATTGACGAGCCGCCCCTCTCCTGCTATAAACAGGGTTTTTCCGTCTTTGAATTCATACTTGTCAAATATAGAGTCCCTCATGCGTGTCACTGACTCAGCCTCCCGGGAGCAGTATTCCATATCGATTTCATTGTCAAAATGCCCGGCGTTGGCGCATATAGCCCCACTTTTCATTCTGGCAAAAACATCCTCGTTAAGCACATGCTTGTCACCAGTGACAGTTATAAAAATATCGCCTTCATTCGCGGCGTCAACCATTTTCATGACCCGGAACCCGTCCATAACAGCCTGGAGTGCTCTGAACGGATCGACTTCAGTGACGATCACATTGGCTCCCAGTCCCCGGGCCCGCATGGAAACACCTTTGCCGCATGAGCCGTATCCGGCGACCACAACCTTTTTGCCCGCGATCAGGATATTCGATGCCCTCAGAATCCCGTCCATGGTTGACTGCCCCGTGCCGTAGTAGTTGTCCATGAGGTGTTTCGTCATGTTGTCATTCACAGCCACTATGGGATACTTGAGAGCATTATCCTGCTCCATGGCCCTGAGGCGTATAATGCCTGTCGTGGTCTCCTCACACCCCCCTATTATCCCGTCTATCATATCCGGGTAATTGGTGTGGATCTCGCTCACCAGATCGCATCCGTCATCAATTGTGATGTGGGGTTGTATGCTGATGACATTCCGCAGGAATGTGTAATATTCATCTATACTCTCTCCCTTAAAACCGTAAACCTTCACTCCTTTCTCAGCAAGGGCTGCTGCCGCATCGTCCTGTGTCGAAAGTGGATTGCAGGAGCAGATAGCGACGTCGGCGCCTCCCGCGCGCAGCGTCTCGACAAGAACAGCAGTCTCCTTTGTGATATGAAGGGCCATGCCCACTCTAAGCCCGTCAAGAGGTTTTTCAGAGGAGAACTCTTTTCTGACCTTGAGCAAAGCCCCCATCTCCTGCTCGGCCCATTCGATATTCCTGAAACCTTTTTCCGCCAGTGATATGTCCTTTACCGTATAATTATCCATTGTGCCGGCCTTTCATGCTCTGTTAATAGCGCGGCTTTTACCCACACTCATAAAAATTATTATTTTTAACATGTATTACGCATTTTTTCAAATTTCTCTAAGTGCACGGTGCCGCGCTATAATCCTTACAATAATACGCGTATAACGCCTTGATTGACACGCTACACCTCTCTTTACTTTTTATATCGCTATGCATGTTCTCGGAAATTAATATACACGTTTTTTGTCGTTTCCAACGACAAAAAACTTATTCTTCAGAACCAACAACCCGTGAAAATATCTTTTCCGGATCGCTCATAACACCGATCCCCTCTGATCCGCACGCGAGACTGCCGGTTTCCGGCCCGATGATGATCGCATACGTGCCAAGCACGCTCATGTTACGCTTCGTGGCTTCATTCTCCCACATAACCGTATTCATTGCCGGGGCGATAAAAAGGCTTTTATCCCGGGGATATGAAAGGATCGCTGTAGTAAGAAGGTTGTCCGCAATCCCAAGAGCGGCCTTTGCGATCGTATTGGCAGAGGCAGGTGCGATCACAAAAACATCAGCCCATGCGCACAGATCTATATGGTCTTCCTCAAAGTGTCCTTCTGAAGCGAACATGTCAACATACACATCGTTCCTGGACAGGGCTCTCATGGTAAGGGGTGTTATGAACCTGCACGCATTCTGTGTCATCACGACTCTGACAGAATCGCCGTTCTTTATGAACAGCCTCACGAGCGCCGCGCTCTTGTATGCGGCGATACCTCCGGTCACTCCTATAAGCACCTTCATTCACTATTCCTTTCACATTTCTTCAAGAATCCTGAACCCCAGAAGGGAAAACGCATTCATGAATATCTGCCTCACACAGTCGAACAGCAAAAGTCGCGCCTGGGCTATTTCATCACGGCTTCCTTTCACCGTAAGCACATCATACGCTGAATGGAATACCGCGGCGAGACTGAGCAGATATCCGGTGATCACTGAAGGTTCATTCTGACTGAGAGCGGTCTTCATTACATCCGGAAATTCCCTGAGCGCATCAACAACCTCCTGGGCCTTTTTCTCGTTGAGCAGACTCCAGTCCATGCCGTCTTCAGGGACCGAAACCGGTGCCTTCCTGAATATCCCGAAAATACGGGCGAGTACGTTCTGCAGATACGGCCCCGTATCCCCGCGCAGGCTGAGCATCCTGTCCCAGTCAAAATCGATATCCTTGATCCTCCTGTTCTTCATGTCACTGAACAGAACAGCGGTAATGCCAATATCTTCAGCCGCTTTCTCTTTGTCCGCACCGGTCACTTTCTGGATAAACAGTTCATCCATCTGTTTCAGCACGCGGCTTTTCGCCTCTTCAAGCACGTCATCCAAAAATATAATGGTTCCTTTCCTTGTGGACATGCCTTGTATATAGCCGAACATCACGTGCTCCATGCGTTCTGTCCATTCATATCCCATTTTTTTTAATATGGCGAAAAGCTGCCTGAAATGGAGCTCCTGAGGCTGGCCCACCACGTAGAGCATGCTGTCGAATGAATACGTTTCATACCTGTATTCAGCAGCGGAAAGATCACGGGTGAGGTATGTTGTTGAACCGTTGCTCTTGCGTATGATCGCAGCCGGGAGCCCTTCATCCTCCAGATCAACGATCTGGGCTCCCCGACTTTCAGCAAGGATCCCCGCTTCCTGCAGACGGGACATCGTGCCCTCCATTTTATCATTAAAGAAGGCTTCGCCGTTGTACGAGTCAAACGTAATACCGAGCCGTGTGTATACCTGTTTGAACTCTTTGACAGACAGTTCGCGGAACTTCCTCCACAGGTCAAGACGTTCCTCATCCCCCTGCTCCAGCCTGCGGAACGCTTCCCGTCCCTTTTCGTCCAGTCCCTCATCCCCCTCCTCAATACACTTGTTTATCCTTACATACAGATTATACAGATGCAGGATAGGGTCCTTTTTCAGTTCCTTCTCGTCTCCCCACATCGAATAGGCGACATCAAGCAGGCCGAACTGCTTGCCCCAGTCCCCCAGATGGTTTATGCGTACCACATTGCATCCAGCATGAGTATACATTGAAGCAAGGGCATTTCCTATCACGGTGGACCGCAGATGACCCACTCCGAACGGCTTCGCTATATTCGGGTGGGAGTAATCTATCACGATATTAAGGCCGTCCATACCCTCAACCCTTCCGAATCCGTCCTTTTCCGAACGGATCTGCTCACATATCTCCCGCGTCTTCTCTTCGGCCGGAATTTTTATATTGAGATACGGGCCTACAGTGGCTGATGTATCCACATGGTATTTTTCCTGTATTTCAACTGCATCTTCACCAGCAACATTTGGATCTATCCCCTTTTCTTTGGCAATGTAAAAGTAGGGAAGGGATATATCACCGTATTCCTTATGTTTCGGGCTTTCAAAATGATTAATCGTTGTAGAGACAGGAATACTGTATCTATCGTGAACATATTCAGCAACCTTTTCTTGTATCCCTTTAATCAGAGCCATGGTCTACCCATTCAATCAGAGGGGCATCTCCCCAGATCAGTTCAAGATCATAAAACTCCCGTGTTTCCGGCCTGAATATATGTATGACAAAACGGCCGCAGTCAATAAGAGCCCAGTTTCCCCTTTCCATGCCTTCGGTGCCGATCAAAGATATGCTGTTTTGCGTGAGAAACAATAAAATCTCATTGCATACCGCCTGGATATGACGCCTGTTGTTCGCAGATGCTATAATCAGATAATCTGTTATGTTCGATATGTCCCGCACATCATAGATCTTTATATCCGTTCCGTTCTTGCTGTCAATGATGCGGGCCATTCCCTTTACGCGGGAATGCATAGTGTCATCGAAATTACCGTCGTTCTTCAAACTTCTCAGCTTATTAATTTCTAAGGAACTATATTAACAGTTTCGCAATAACAAGCGAAACCACTGACATTAATTTGATGAGGATATTCAGTGACGGCCCTGCCGTATCCTTGAAGGGATCCCCCACCGTATCCCCGGTAACCGCTGCTTTGTGCGCATCGGATCCTTTGCCTCCCAGCGCCCCCTTCTCTATATATTTCTTTGCATTGTCCCAGGCTCCTCCTGCATTCGACATGAACAGGGCCATCATGACCCCTGAGACGGTTACACCTGCAAGGAGCCCGCCGAGAATCTCGGCGCCGACTTTTCCGCCCCAGATCATTTTGCCGCCGAAACCGACCACCACCGGTGCCAGTACAGCTATCATGCCCGGGACTATCATTTCCCTGATAGCCGCGGACGTTGAAATATCTACGCACTTCGCGTATTCAGCCTTTGCAGTGCCGTCCAGAAGCCCCGGGATATCCCTGAACTGGCGGCGTACTTCTCCGATCATGGCAAATGCAGCCCTTCCGACAGCACCCATAGCAAAGGACGAAAACACAAAAGGCAGCATTCCGCCTACAAAGAGCCCTGCCATCACCAGCGGGTTGGTCACGTTGATAGTGTCAATCCCGACCGTCTCGCGGAAGGCGGCAAAAAGCGCAAGCGCCGTTAATGCTGCAGACCCGATGGCGAACCCCTTGCCGATCGCTGCCGTTGTATTTCCTACCGCGTCAAGCTTATCCGTGCGCTCCCGTACTTCCGGTCCCAGTTCTGCCATTTCAGCAATCCCGCCCGCATTATCAGCAATAGGACCGTAGGCGTCAACAGCAAGCTGAATACCGGTGGTTGCCAGCATACCCAGTGCTGCTACTGCAATGCCGTAAAGCCCCGCCATCTTGAAAGCCAGGATGATAGCAGTAACAAGGCAGATCACGGGAAGGGCCGTGGAAAGCATGCCTGTTCCCAGGCCTGCAATTATATTCGTTGCTGCTCCTGTTTCGGAGGCTTTTGCTATCTTCCGGGCCGGTTTTCTGTTTTCCGCTGTATAGTATTCGGTCAGCATACCGATAGCAACGCCTGCACCCAGCCCCGCGATCGTAGCCCAGAAAATCCCTATTGCATCGTACGTAACATTATTCAGGGTAAAGGTTGCAGGAGCACATTTCAGTACGACGGGCACCGTCAGGCCGGCCATAATGATAGCAGCACCGAATGTTCCGATATTAAGCGCTGTCTGGGGATTGCCCCCCTCTTTCGTACGCACAAAAAATGTACCCAGTATAGATATTATAATTCCGAGTCCTGCAATGATAAGCGGAAGAAGCACCAGCTTCAGAGAACCTGCCGCCGCACCAAGCACCATAGCTCCCACGATCGACCCCACATACGATTCAAACAGGTCCGCTCCCATTCCTGCCACATCACCTACATTATCACCGACATTGTCGGCGATGGTGGCCGGATTCCGGGGGTCATCCTCCGGGATCCCTGCCTCGACCTTACCCACAAGGTCGGCCCCCACGTCAGCAGCCTTGGTATAAATCCCGCCGCCCACACGGGCAAAAAGTGCGATGGAACTCGCCCCGAGCGAAAAGCCTGAAATGATGGGGATCACGTTATCCTTTAGTGAAGCGATATCTGATCCGAGTGATTTTGAGAAGGCAATAAAAAGGATTGAAAGCCCCAGCACCCCCAGCCCGACCACGCACATCCCCATTACGGACCCGCCCGAAAACGCGATATTCAGGGCCTCCGGAAGCCCTTTGCGTGCTGCGTTCGTAGTGCGCATATTCGCACTTGTGGCAACGCGCATCCCAAAAAAACCTGCAAGGCCGGAGCACAGTGCTCCTACTATAAAAGGAACAGCAACAAGCCACAGCGGTGTACCCGGATTCCCCATATAATTGCCCACTGCAAGTGCCGCAGCCACAATTATCACGAAAACGGACAGAACCCTGTATTCACGCGACAAGAACGCCATAGCCCCTTCACGCACGGCAGCCCCTATCTCCTGCATCTTGTCAGTGCCCGGATCCTGTCTGCTGACCCACAGACTTTTCAAAAAAGCGAAAACCAGAGCGGCAGCCCCAGCAGCGGGAACTCCGATCATAAAGAACAAGCTTAATCCCCCGCCCCCACCGCTTTGTTCATCAGCAAAACATATACCTGCACCCGCAGCAATACATACAGCCGTTCTCATGATGCTTCTCATCAAAGTATCCTTAAAGATAATTTGTTTTAAATAAACGTCTCGGAAATTCCCTCCCGGGCGTAGGCCTACGGGCCGGAGGCTACAATCCATTGATATTAAAGGACATATTCTGGTATCATTCACCCGAAAGGTTGACGGGTTAGGGTCAAGGCCCGAACGCATGAAAACGTCAGCATGAATATCTTGTTTTTTCAAGCTCACTTTTCAGGGTTACGCTTACGTTTTTCCCGCAGAACCCTCTTCAGCCGTTCAATATCCCTGTCAGCTGAATTCCATTTAAGAAGATCAACCAGAAGGTGCTCCGCTTCTTCATACCGTCCGGTTTCTATCAATGCTTCAAGTGCAATTATACCATTCTCAGGGGAAATATCTACTTTTTTTTCCTGAAATTTTGTTCTGTATACAGAGCATATTTTCTCGTTGCTTATTCCAGGGCCGGCCAGTATTTTATTATAATACCGGTTGTATTTTTCCGTATATGCGTCATACATCTCCATCAGTTCTTTCTTATCCTCGACCTTCCGGTTGATCACCTTGTGAAAAAACTTGATACCCGCGTCAAAATGCTCAGTGTTCACATAGGAGAACAGGATCGCGCGTATGCCTGTGTTCGGCAGCATATAGGGTTCGCCGTATATATAATCCTCATACATTTCAATAACATCCTCATATTTCCCAGCCTTAAAATATTCGTCCACTTTTTCAAGATTCTGGTGATATCTCTGCTTCTCGCGCATGAATTCATCCCTGTTCTGTAACGCCACTACGTCAAAGGGATATGTTGCAAGATGCTTGTCGTACAGTTCAAGGGCCTTTTCAAAATCTCCCTGCTTTTCATGCGAATGGATTATCGACCTTCGAATATACAGGGGTGCATCAGGGTTCATCCGAAGGACTATTTTATAGTATCTGCGTGCCAGAGTGTCATTGTCCATCCCAAAATCCCGCAGCGTCTCCTCTTCGTAATCAGCGCACTTGTGCGAGAACATGAACGCAAGGTTCTTGTACAGTTTCCAGCTTCCGGGCATTCTCCTGATACCCTCGATGTTCTTCTCCAGGCCGCTTTTAACCCATTTCCATCTGTCTTCCCTGCTGTTCAGGAATTTTACCGATATATTATACGCCCTGTTCCAGGCTATGAATTCCCAGACCATCCTGTCCTGGGGCTGCAGTCTGGAGATGAGGTCGCTCAAAGCTACGATCTCAAAGAATTTTTCCTCACGCTGAAGTTTGTCCACCCGTATCCACAGGACATCCACAGCAATGCCCCTGAATCCGCCCAGAAGAAGTGTTCCCGCAAACTCCCCGGGAGTTACCGCCAGGTATACGTTCCGCGTGGGAACAATATCCTTCCGCAAATCGTTGATGCTGAACTGAAGCCACGGCAGGACCGCCAGCATCACTGCTATTGCATATATCCTGAAACGCTGCATCAGAATTCCCTGTCCTTCAGGCCGAAATACGCGATCGAGATATACACGAACGAATATACGCATACAGCAACAGCAACTGTCCCGAACAGTGAGAACCACGAAATATACAGTCCGTTTATCAGCGTATCAACTCTGTTGTAATGTGAAAAATCGGGAGCAATGAATCTGAACATGAAAAAGATCAGGTGATAGACACTCTCCTCTGAAGGCGCAGCGTTCTCCTTTATGAACTGGATAAGATAGCTCATGAAGATCACAAACAACCCGAATGTTATACCGCTCACCATGGAAAAAAACGCTGCTCCGCACATAGCGACAGACGCAATATATACGCATTTCACAAAGAGGAACAGAAATGTCTTAATAAAATTAACAGTATACATCCCTGGAGGCTTGTACAGCCTGACAGAATTCCTGCCCGGATATAATCTGTATTTGCTCCCGGGCCTCAGCACTTCCAGTATGAGGGTGCCGTTCGAAGGAACCGCCTCCTCAGGAATAAACACATCTACCGTTTCATGTGCGGGCAGGATAGTATATACCTGCGCATCAGCACCCCTTTCTCTGGAATCTGTAACCGCATACACGTTTCCTGTTTCCGGATTAACGGCACGCAGAAACACACGGGTAAAGTCGATATTATACACGATGCCTACCCCGCGCGACAGGATATTGATTTCAGCTTTGAGCAATCCTCCCCTGCGTACAGCATTATCTCCCGAAACCCGGAACATCCACTGTATTGAAGCGTATTCGCTCGTGTAAGAAAAAATTTCAGGATCCGTCATTTCTGTTCTTGTGCTGTCAGCCCGTACGCGCACAGCACTGACCGGCTCAAGGAACCTGTCAGCCGTGAAAAGACGATCCCTCTTGTCGGAAGGACAGGAAAAAATAATGAACCAGTAGGAAATAAAGGCCATAACAGCCAGGAAAGCAAATATGAACAGCATGATTCCTGATAGCTTCCCAGCGAGGAATGTGAACCTGCTTACCGGTTTAGTCAGTATGTTGTATACTTTTTTCGTCTCAATTTCATCAGAAATCGAGATCACGGGGAGCAGAAGCGAAAGAAGCGAGCCGAAGAATCCAAGGATGATAAAGGACACCGACTGCATGACCTTGACCCGATCCTCTATATCAGCAGCCCTGATGAACACGGAACAAAGGACCATACATATTATAAAGAGAAACAGAAAGAATACTACCCTTGAATGGAACGATTCACGGAATGAATGAAGGATAAGAGCACTGATTTTTTTCATGCTTCCCGGCGACCTGCGTTGTTCCGGTCACCGGAGGATCTGCCCGTATCCTCCGGTGTTTCCTCATCCTCGGATGTGCTGAGGTTCTTTATCGTTGAGATGAACAGCTGTTCGAGACGGTTCCGCTCCTGCTCCATGCATATAACCTCCCCTCCCTGTCCGGATATGCACGCAGCAACCTCGGCCTGTGCCTGTTCTGACAGTCCCCTGCAGGTTATTCTCAGTCTGTCCTTCATAATAAGAAGCTCTTCCATCGTGCCGACTGTCTGGAGTGTGCCCTTGTGCAGGATAGCGATCCTGTCACATACATCTTCCACATCAGCCAGAAGATGAGAACAGAGAATGATTGTTTTCCCCTGTTCCTTCAGCTTGAGGATAAGGCTTTTCACTTCGTGACAGCCCATGGGGTCAAGGCCGCTTGTCGGTTCATCAAGCAGAAGAAGATCGGGATCGTTGATAAGGGCCTGAGCCAGGCCCAAACGTCGTGCCATTCCCTTTGAGAACTCATTTACAGGCCGGTCAGCCGTGTCTTCCAGTCCCACAAGCTTCAGCAAACTGTGTATCCGCTCTTCCCTGTCTTTCGAGGAAATACTGAAAAAATTGGCGTAGAACCGGAGGCTCTCTTCAGCCGTAAGGAATGTATACAGGTATGATTCTTCAGGAAGGAATCCAACCTTCTGCTTGACGCCCACGTTAACCGGCTCTTTTTCGAACATCCATATTTTTCCCCCGCTGGGGAAAACAAGTCCGAGCATGAGTTTTAGGGAAGTGGTCTTTCCGGATCCATTCGGGCCTAGCAGTCCGAATATCTCCCCCCCGTTAACTTCAAACGAAAGGTCGTTGACAGCTGTAACCCTGTGTCGCCCCCAGAAATCGCAGTAGGTCTTTGTAACATTTTCAAGTATTACAACAGGCTTCATAACTTGAGGTTACGCAACACTTACATTACGTCTCAAACGATACACTACAGAAAAGGGTGTTCGGGTATTAATATCTCCTTCGAAGCTTACTGTCTTCCCGTTCGAGTTTTTTCTTCTCTTTTTCAAGCTTCCTGAGCCATCTGCGCTTCTTATCACAGGGTTTCTCATAATAGGCGTTCTTTTTTATATCTTTGGTCAGCCCCTCTTTTTCACACCTTTTCTTAAATCTCCTAAGAGTTTTCCCGATAGGTTCGTTTGAACGAGCCTTCACGCGAATCATATGTAGCGTATCACCTCTTTCTCTTTATCTATAACGTACAGTAAAACTATAATATATAATTACACATATTGTAACACTAAACGGCATATTGTCAAATTCTTTTTTTTACTTTCCCACATTTTATTTTCAAGCAAGGGCTTGAAAATAAAATAGTTACAGCAGCTTCCCCACCTCCGGAAACAGCTTTGCCATCTGTTTCAGAAATACAGAATCACCGGGCAAACGCTCAAGTTTTGAACTGTACCCCCTTACTCCGTGCATATCAGTGCCTGCTGTAGCGGCCAGATCCCTCTCTTTTGCCATTATCTCATAGTGATATACCTGCATCTCATCATGAGCCGGACAGTAGACCTCCAGACCGTCAAGACCGTTCTCTTTGAATATATCAATGTGCGTTTCGTCAATATTATCAGGATGTGCGCATACAGCTTTACCCCCGGCATCCTTTATCAGCCGTATTCCTTCAAGGGTATGAAGGGTTTCCTTGGGCAGGTACGATTTGCAGTCATTCCCTATATACCGTTCAAACGCGTGCTGGAACGATTTGACCAACCCCTTTTCAAACAGGGCTTTGGCAATATGGGGCCGGCCGTATGATATGTGCACTCCGCCGGAGGATGCATCTATCATTTCCTCTTCTTTAAAAACATCTTTGTCATGTATATCAAGCCCCTCTTGCCTCAAACGGGCAAGCATCCGTTTAACGCGCAGAAACCGCTTATTCCTGAGGTCATTGATCGTTTTTGAGAATGTCCTGTTTTTATAATCGATATCATATCCCAGAATATGCACTTCAGCATCCTCAAAATAGGTCGTCAGCTCGATTCCCGGTATGACCGCAACTTCGTGCTCCTCCCCTGCTTTCACTGCGTTGCTGATCCCGCTGACCGTATCATGGTCGGTTATTGACATTACCCTGACCCCGTTCTCTTTCACAAAGGCAACGACCTCATCGGGAAGCAGATCGCCGTCTGAATAACGCGTATGGATATGCAGGTCTATCAGCATGGTGCTCTCATGTGCCGAGACCGGGGATTTCCGGCTTTTTCAGCCGTAACACGGTGCATCGCACGACCGAAATAACGCCGGCTGCTGCAGCAAAAAGCAGCGCTGACTTCCACCATTCCGGTATCAGTATGAAATAGTCGCCCGTGGGCGAAATACCATAATATACTGTTCTGAATATATTGATGCCGCAAAGGTCCCCCACAGCTACCTGAGGACTCGTGTACAGGATCAAGGAACCGAATATCCCCCTTCCGGCTGGGTTGCAGATAACAGCAGGAGCGAACAGCAGAGCTGACACAGTTCCCGCAACAGCTTCAGGCGGAATATATTTCTCCCACGTGCGTGCAACTGACACCAGGGATCGGGACAATAGATAGAGAACTGCCGCGTATATACTAAAGAAGATCCAGGAAATGAACGGGACATGCACTGCAAAAAGCGCAGCAAGCGAAAAAGCGGCAAGCACGCACAGAGCGCCTGTTTCAGCGCGGCGGCTTTTGCATCTGAAAATAAAAAAGGGCATCCAGAAAAATGTCCCTGCACACAGTATGATATATATTAACATTGTAAGAATGTGCCTGGTTCAGGAAATATGCGTAAGAAAGTGATACACAGCAGTGTTTTAATTTTTTGCGTATTTACGGTAAATCTTTCCTGCTTCTATGTATTCCTTGCTTCCACCGTGGCTGTTCTTGAGCTGCCGGTACCATTCCTCCATAGCAGCGACATATTTGTTTTTCTGCTTGTCATCCTTTGCCTGTTCGATCATCTTCTCAGTGCACAGGATTGTTTTATATATGCAGTTCTTATGGATATTCGCGTCATCAAAATAGGCGACACTGCCGTGCAGATAGTACCACATCGCGCGTTCCCAGTCCTTTCTCTGAAAACGGCATTCACCCAGGTAGAAATATATCTTATCAAGCTCTTTCACCCGTATTCCTGTCGCACTTACGTCGGCAAGGATGCCCTTAAAATAATCCTCCGCCGCGTCATAAAAGTCAGGAACGCCTTTTTGACTCGCCTGCTCATATTTCAGTATACCCAGATATATCCTGATAAACTGTTTTAAATGGATTATTTCGTCAATTGCCGGGCCTCTCGGTGCAAGCCTGAGCATCTCCTCGTACGCGGTCTCCGCCTGGTCGAGCTTTCCGGCTTTCTGAAGCACGTCGCCCTTGAGTTTGAGAGCCTTGAGCTTCCTCAGCAGAACATACTGATTCCTTGACAGGGACTTCACTCCGTCAAGTACGCTAACAGCCTTGTCCAGGTTTTCCGCGCCGCCCAGATTCATCAGGGCTGTTGCATACGGTACGGGTGTATCTAACTGAAGCCTGTGGCTCGGAAACTTTTCAGTAAGCTCCTGGAACATTGCAACGGCATTCTTGTATCGTTTGGCATAAATGGCCTTTAAAAGCCCTTTTTTCTCCTTCTCCCTGCCCTCTTCAAGGAAAGCCTTGCCCAGATAGAATCTTGCGTATGCACCTATCCATGTACTGTCAAGACGAAACTCCCGGGCCCGTTTCAGGGCCTGTTCAAGTATTGTGACCGCGTCGTTATAATTGCCTATCTCGTATTCAGCCACACCTTTTATGAAGAATTCGCGTGCTTTATTCAAATGCTTGTTGTCACCGGCAGCGTATTCCACTTTCTGTACCATATGCGGTTCTATACGCTTTTTCTGATTAAGCCCAATCTCGTATACTACCCCCTTCGTAGTTTCCTGAGTCACCTTACCCCGTATTATTTTCATCCGCTGGCCCTTAAGGTCCGGGAATTTGTATACAACGTCAAATTCATTCATGTCATCCTGTGCAAATACAAACGGGAGGATTCCCAGCAACACCAGTATACTGCTGTATATAGGTTTCATATATCAAGCCTTATTATAGAATTCCGTCCGCTTTACACTCACCTGATCAGTGCGACATCACCTTGCCCATCCGCTCACGTATATCGTCAGGTATGGGGGGAGCAAAATTTATCTCATCAAGCTGATCACCGAGTGCAAGACATGCATTGATCGCGTGGATAACGTATTTGAAATCCACTTCCTTATGCCCGTCGATCACAGCCGGACACTTTTTCCCATGATACCGCGGATCCTCCTTGATAGCAAGATATCCCTGAGCCACTTCCTGCATCAGCGCATCGTAAGGAACCATATTGTCGCGTCCGATCCTGAATGTTGCGCCTGTATCATCTATGTTTTTCGGATCAACCGGATCTATAGTGATCCTGAACTCCGGAAGCTCCTCAGGCGGCTTCACCTGGACATTCCGAAGTCCCTTGTCCTTGGGAAGATTCGCATCAACGCGGTAGTCAGGAACCTTGAAATCCGTGGCACACATGAAAAAGATCAGCAAAAGGAACACAACATCGATCATCGGGGTCATCTGCAGTTCGCAGTTCTCTTCCTCTCGTGCTCCGGCAATTGTCTTGCTTTTCTTTCTTCTTCCCATACAGTACCTCCTGAATTATCTTTCTTTCAGGGTTGCGAAACATATCTTCCAGATAGTCGCTTCCTGGAAAAGAAAATATAGATTCTGAATATATTTATACGGAGTTCCCTGGTCCGCCCGTATCATTACTTTCATATCAGACAGCTCCATGCCCTTATATGTCATTTTCCTGCGCATTCCGTACGCTATTACGCGGCTCTTAAGCTCCTCTTTGGAATACTTCCGGCCCATATACCAGTACCCTCCTTTTTCATCCACATTAATGACCATCCGTTTCCCTGGGTCATCAACCATGGACTGCGACGCAATAGGAAGCACGATCTGGGCCTCCAGGATCTGCTGGCTGAACTGTGTAACGAGCATGAAGAAGATAATCAGAAGGAATACGACATCGATCATCGGCGTCATATTCATCTCAGCGGAACGATCATCTTTTAGTTCTATTTCCATAGATTATATATCTCCTTATGACTCAACCCTGAACCTGTCAATGAAATCCCCTGCTACAATAGCCAGCTCATTCGATATCTGCGCAACCCTGTTCCTCAGGAAAAAGAATGCTGCGCTCACGGGGATCGCAACGATCAAGCCGGTACAGGTCGTAATAAGTGCCTGCGAAATACCGTAGGCCAGATCGCCCGGCGTGGGGTTCGGGTTCGTGGCTATCTCGTTAAAAGCTATAATCATTCCCGTAACTGTACCCAGCAGCCCGAGCATCGGGGCCATATTCGCGATAAGTGCCAGTACTCCGATCTTGGACTGAAGTCTGCCGACCTCTGCAGAAGCCGCGTCATGCACAGCATCCTCAACACTGCCGAAACCGGCATTCTGTTTGATCAACCCGGCAGTGAATACACGGGACAGCATGCAGTCCTCTGCATCGCCGATAGCCAGAGCCTCCTCAAAATTCTGGGTTTCAAAGAGCTCTTCATAATCCATGAGCAGGTCATGGGGCAGATAATTTTCCACTTTAAGCGTCACAAAATTCTCGATAATCAACGCAAGTGCTGCAACAGACAGAAAAATTATGACAAATTCGATCGGCCCGCCCGCTTTAATGGTGTCCCACAGGCTTATATCTTTCTGTTCTACTTCATCGGTTCCCTCCTGCGCGTACAGGCCGGCGGACAATGTAAAGGCCCCGGCACATACAGCAATAAAGAAAACCACTATAACCAATTTCAACCAGTTCCTCATAACATGCTCTCCTCTATTAAGGTAAACGGTTATTAAAAACTCACATATTCTGTATCTTTTCGATCAATGCATTTATTTTGCGCAGTATAGCTGCTTTTCCGTACAGGCTCTTCGCCCTGATGCACAGCTCAAGCGCACGCGTTTTCATTTTCTTCTTCAGGGAAGCAGACTGCTTTGAGGGAAGGATCTCCGCAATGCATTTCGCAGCATTGAATGAAGCCTCGGCAACTTCCTTACCCCCGATGTAGCCGTACGTTACAGCCGCATGCAGATAAGCCCTGAGACCTTTTTCTGCGTCTTTCTTCTGTTTAAAATATCCATGGCCTTGGCCAGTATATGCACTAATAAGAATAGTATCCGCCGTGTTCGGGGAAAGTTTTCTCTGCCTTTTCGCATTCACGGTCCTTGTTATAACATCGGATATTTCCTGCATGCCCTTGTCGAAACTCCCCGTATATATGTAGCATAAACCTATTTTTACACTTATATTCAGGCGTGTCGGATCGATCCGTTCGGAAATAGTGTCCCGGACGTTCGTATAAAGGGGCAGAACTCTTTTATATTCCTTTTTATCGAACATGATATCCAACTCAACTGCTTTAGCCTCCGCTTTTTTCGCTTTGCCGTATTTTTGAGCAGTGACCATATTAAGGTATTTTGCCGATTCCTGCAGCTTGCCAAGTTTCAGATAGCACCTGCCGAGCATAATATAGCAGTCCGGCTCAAAGTGGCTGTTGGAAGTACGTATGGAGATCTGAAAAAACTTGCGTGCAATATCATACTTTCCTATCCTGAAATAGCATAAACCTCCTTTATATCCTGCATACACCTTGACCCAGCTCTTCTTGCGCGTCTTAATCGTGTTTCCGTACGCTTTTCCCGCATTATCGTACTCACCCCGTTCGAAAAACCGCTCTGCAAGTGAATAGGGAGGCTGTTCCATTTCCGCATAGACGATGCGCTCGATCCGGTCCCATTTGGTGCGTACGGTTCCCGAACCTCCTCCCAGAGAATACCCAATATGGCTATACGTGTCTTCCTCAATGTCAACCTCAAGCGGCTCTTTAGCCCCTTTCAGATAGATCTTATCCATATCCTGGGCTGAAAGGGTCCCCCCTATATATATAACGCACAAAACTGCAAAAAGTTTTCTCATTCCTGTTTTCCTGTCTTATCCTTGATTAATTTATCGTATTCCGCAATAAGCGCCTTCAGCTTTTCCTCGTATTTCTGGTCTGGATACTGCACAGTACCGAAATCCCTGACATTAACCAGGCTCCGTTTGGCCGATTCAGGGTCTCCCATGACCTTATAACACTCAGCGATCTTGAATGCTGCGTCAAAATGCTCCTTCTGCCCTTCTGGAATATGGGCAGGTGCGTGCAGTTTGATCCAGAGATATATATTTTTGGCTTTTACAGCGTATTCCTTCACTTTTTCAGGGTCCTTGCTGCTTCGCGCTATACAAAGAAGGGTTTCCCCCATTTTCGCCTTTGTCACCGGTTCAAATATATAATAGTCATCAAGTTCGCTGTACAGTTTATAGGCCTTTTCATATTTTTTGTTGGCAAAGTAGCATTCCGCAAGCCTGTCCTTGTAATTGTTGGCAAAAATAGCATTATCGAGAAAGGTATGGATCTGTATCAGGTATTTCGGGTCCTTGTTCAGGGACTCTTTATAATCGTGTATCAGTTTTTTCCAGAACGCCTCCGCCGCCTCCCCCTTTTCCGAATCCCTCTGTTTTGCCAGTTCCTTTCTCTTCTCCTCAGGATATCCCAGCTCGAGCATAACGGCTTCGCTCAGCCACACGTATGCTTCTTCGTACATATAGGGTTTTTCCCCTATATTCTCGGGCCAGGCTTCCCTTCGTATGTTCTTGAACATCTCCCGAGTTATCTGTTTTCCCTCTTTTTTCCTGTCAACCATCCTGTCAATAAGGAGTCCCCATCTGTTCCGCGCATCCTCACGGTCAAACAGGGATTCTTTCATTCCCTCCAGCTGTTTCTCTGTTTCGGGACTGTAGGGAGGAAACGTATCCGCGATACGGTCCTGAAATATCTCAAGGATCCGTTTTGTCACTTCTTCGCTCCGTTTAAAGTCCTTGAGCCTCTTGAACAGGATATCCGCCACAGCAATAAGATACCGTTCGTCAACATCCTTTCCCGCGCCCATTATGAAATCATACAGAAGCCCCCCCGACCTGTTCAGAGCTTCCTTCTTCTGTTCCGCCAGGTCGGCTGAATCAAGCTTCCGGGAAAGGTTGAAAAAACTGAATCCCAATGCTTTTACCGTATTGTTGATGTTTTCCTGAAATTCCTTGTCGGGAAATTCCCGCCTTATTTTTTCCATTAGGGCGCATGCTTTCATGTGGTATGAAAAGTTCTTTTCTATCCCCTTTTTGCTTTCATCCGGTTTCATCTGGATAACTGAATATATCTGGTACCGTGCCGTTGAAAAGGCAAGCTCCCTGTTCTGCGGAGGGTTTTTCCAGAACGTCTCGATTCCATTCACGATCTTCTCGTATTGCTTGATACCATACCGCATCTGCACGAGGAACGCGTCGGTCTCTGCCAGTTCGTTATGGTAATATTTTTTATCCTCCGCTTCAACCGCAGAATTTGCCTCCTTTTTAATTATGCCTTTCAGTTCCTTGAAATAACCGAACGCCTTTTTCGTAAGCTTTGTATCCTTCTTGTCCTCGTTTTTGAATAGGGCCCACGTGAACTTGCCTTTCAGACGCAGGGCCTTCATATACGAAGATGATTCAGGTCCGACCTTTTCCAGCTCCTTAAGGGCTTCCCTGTACTCATTGTTCTTAGCCATTATAATGGAAAGGTTGACATTTACATTCGTAAACTGGCCCGCCTTCTTATCAGCAATGTCGTCCTGGGAATACGCGATCAGGGCTTCCTTGAAAATATCGACAGCGAGCTGACTGCGGTTGTCCCGGTAATAAAGCCCGGACATTGTTTTCCAGTTCTTCCTGTTTTCAAGGTACCACTGCTTCTGTGTCTCGTTAAGCCTGTTCCTGTTGTCTTTGAACAGTTTCATGAAACGGGTGGTCCCCTCCTTGAACGCGATGACCGCTGGAAGCTTCATATTAAGATGATAATAGGAAAACCCGAGATAATACCATGCCTGTGCCACCTTGGTCAGCTTTTTATCCATTGAAACGCTCTCAGGAACCGCTTTCAGCCCTTTCTGCAGCACTGATACGGCTTTCTGGTAGTCCTTTTCATGGTACTGGGCAACTCCTTCTATGATATCCCTTAGAAATCCCCCGCCCCAGTTTCTTAAAAGTTCACGCGCCTCAGCTGCCTTATATCCGCTTTCGGATTCTATCTCTTCAGCTATCTGAACAGCTTTGTCCTGCTGGGCCTTCTTCCAGTTGAACTTATCCTTTATATCCTTATAAGAGCTTGGGGGCATTTCCCAGATGGCTTTTGCCAGCGTGATCCGGACTGTCTGCCCCTGGAACGACTTCTTGTCCTTTTCAGAAGGGAAGTCCAGCAGGTAATTAAAGGCCTCTTCTGCAGCGGACTTGTAATGTTTGACCATGAAAAAGGAACGCACTGTCCTTTCATATGCGACCTTTCGTATGGGATCGAATTTTTCATTACCTATGAAATAGTCGGAACCATTGCATTTTTTAAAGGAAACAGCCGCTTCTTTATGTTTTTTCAGCTCCCACAGCACCATACCGTCAAAATAGGGGATCAGGATAACCGTCTCTCCATAGCTGAACATGAGATCGTTCAAAAAATCCTTATGCGCCTCCTCGAGGATCGTACGCCGCTTCGACTCGTCGGACCCCTTGAATGCAAAACTGTAGTAATAGAGTGTCCGGGCGAGGAAAAGTTTGCATTGCGCCCATTTCACTTCAAAGTCCTGGCCTGCATCAACGGTCTTACCCATCTTTTCATCCAGTTCCTTGTACACCTTCCTCCTGTACTCAACGATATCCTTTCCGATCTCCGCAGCTTTTTTGCGCAGGTCTCTGAGCTTTTCCTGATCGGGTTTTTTCTTGTGGAACTCAGCCTCTATATCATTTATCAGGGAACGGAGAGCTCCCTGCCTAAGGTCCCACAGTTTATTATCGATATCCCGCTTTACGCCCCGTATTTCAGGATCAGTGCTGCTTTCAGCTTCTTCACTGAATTTCTTATAGTGTGCGATCATCTCGGGCAGTTTGTTCTGCCGCTTGTACATTTCCGCCTTGACGAGAAAACTCAGAATACGCTCACGCTTGTTTGCAGAATTCGCCAGGTTTTCAAGTTCTTCCTCGGCAAGCCAGTCGTATCCTTTTTCCGCAAGGGATTTAGCGAATTCAAAATCATCGTCTTTGGCGCGGAGCAGACCCGGACTTACTGCAAATACAAGCCCAAGCACCGCAGCGGTTATGTGCTGAATACGATGTTCAAACATATTCTTCCTTCATTCTTCTCTACATGTCTCCGAAGATCACAATGCTCCGGATACACAAAACTTTATTTTCCAGAACGCATAGTGCATTGTTCATGTTTTTTTTGCCGCTTCCTGCGGCAAAAAAAACTTAGAGTTCTTCTTCCAGTTCCTTGAACAGAGTTATTTTAGCGGAAACCATGACCAGTGTCGTATGCTGTTTGTCAGACGTATAATCGTGCCCGAACAGCCTTCCGATGAACGGAATGTGCGAAAGGAACGGCACGCCGACCCGTTCATGTGCATCGGTCACATCGCTCATTCCTCCAAGTATGATCGTTCCGCCGTCAGGTATGACCGCATTGGTCCTAACCCTGTCAACAGTGATCTCAGGCATTTCAACGAATGCACTCGAACCGAGCGATCCGGTTATGTAATAACGCCGGATCGGGGGATTGTAGAGCTGTGCACGCGTCGGCCGAACCTCCAGTGTTATATATTTGCGGTCGCTTGAAACCGTGGGACGGACATCGAGAACAACGCCCGTTGTATAGGTGTCAAGCTCCGGGTCGAAACTCGTTGCCCCGGCTGCAACTACAGGCGTAACGTCCCGCACATATGCGTGCTGGGTCACCATAAGGATATGCGCCCTCTGGTTGTTGAAAACGGTCAGCCGCGGAGCAGCAACGGTCCTGGACTTGGTAGAACCCTCAACAGCATGGAATGTAAACGCAGCGTCTATATTCCCGCCAAGCACGGTATAATCCATCCAGAGTCCCGGAACTGTTGTGGTCCCTCCGGATGTTCCTGTAGAAGGTGTAATGAGGTTTGAATACTCAGTTGAACTTGCACCGACCATGCCGACCGTTCCAGCCTGGGTGACATCCCCCTGTCCGTGGGGGGTGAATATGTCATCAACACCAGGAAGACCCTCTCCCGGCTGTGTGTCCCAACTGTTAATCTGTATGCCGATATCATCCATGAAATCCCTGTTTACATCAAGGAACCGGCATGTCACGTTCACCTGAAGCACGTTCTGCTGACGGAAATTGTCAAGAAGCTGCTGAACAAGCTCATGCACCCGTTCAGGAGCAGTGACCACCAGCTTTCCGTTCGAGACATCGATACCAGCACCAATGTTGGCATCAGCCCATACTTCAGGAGCAACACTGTCCTTGATCAGGTCGGCGATCTCATTCTCATCAATGCCCCCATCCTGCTGCTGGAACGGCTGGGCGATCTGGATATCACCCTCGCCCGACATCAGCTCGATATTGGGGCCGGGCATATCCTGAGGCTGGATCGTAAGGTCACGCACGTCATAGATCTTCAGGGTCGTTTCCGTGTCGATGTCCTTGCCTATGAAGATTGCTTCATCCTTAAGTGACATTTTCAGATCAGTGAGGCGGAGTATCCAGTTGATGGCCGCTTCAAAACGCATATCGTCAACTCTCAGTGTTACATTCTTGGGTACGGGTGTTCCCGTGGCGTCCACAAGGGCTGCCGGATCGAGCACAATGGTTATGCCAGTGACTTTTGCCAGGAACTGGACAACATGCTCAAGCGGCGTCTCCAGAAAATCGAACGTGACCTTCTTCTGCATCAGTGAGCGTATCTTCTGTTTCCAGGGAGGCTCCTCTTCAAGCCCGATACCCGGTGCTTCCCTGTCCTTTACCTGCTCAAGCCAGTTATCAGGATAGTCGATCAGGTCAGTCTGGGGGATCATTGTTGTTGCCAGGTATTCCTGCAGCTTTTTATCCTCTTCTCTTTTCTTTTCCCGTGTTTTCGCCGCTGCCTTATTATGCTTCTTGTCCCGGGCTTCGGCTTTCCATTCCCAGGCGAGTTTGTTGTTCGGGTCTATATCGAGTATCTCCTCGGCAAGCTGTTCAGCAAGCTCGAAATCGCTTTTATTGTAAAAGGCGTTCTTAAGCCGTTCAAAAAGCCCGTCAATCCTGCGCTGTTCAAGCTCCTGCTCCTCTTTCAGCCGCTTAAGCGCTTCCTGTCTCGCTTTTTTCTGGCGACGCTTTCGCTCCTCGATCTCCTCCTCCTCAGCTCTGCTTTTCGCCTTGTCATACAGATCCCGGGCTTTTCTCTTCAGTTCGGGGAACTCAGCATGGTACGGCAGCCATCTGTGAATCTGAAGTGCTGCTTCGAACTTGTCGAATGCCTTGCGGTACTCCCCATCGTCATAATGGTCAAGCCCCTCCTTGATCAGGTTCTGCATCTCCATCTTTTTCTGCTGTATCTTTACTTTCTGCTCCTGTGTGGCCCATTTATAGAACGTCTGAACCCTGCTGGGCCTCTCTCCAAGCAGCCCCTGTACTTTTTCAAGAAGCTGTTCAGCCTCAACATGCTCAGGATCGTATCTGAGCGCGATCTTAAGGTTCTCCTTTGCCTCTTCAAGACGGAAATCATCATACTGCTGCTTCCCCAGCTTGTAATAATTCCGGGCATAGGCTTTGTGCATTGTCTTTATCTTTTCGGCCCTGCGGAGATACTCCTCCAAATCCTTTCTCGCCTGTGCGTCACCGCTGACCGCAGGAACATCCTCAACCACCGGTTCCTCCTTCTTCTCCTCAGGGGCCGGGGTTTCCTCTGCAACAGGCTCTTCTGCCGCGGGTTCTTCTGCAGCAGGTTCTTCTGCAGCAGGTTCAGCAACAGGCTCAGCAACAGGCTCAGGTTCGGCAGGGACTTCCTCCTCATCCTGGGCCCAGAGACATATGCTGCACACGGATAAACAAACCAAAAGAAGCATCAATATCCTCTTCATGACATTACCCTCCAATTAAAAAAACAGGGGTTGTTTTGAAAAAAACTTCATTCATACAATAACTGCATTCCATAGATATATGTTTAACAGGGGCCCTTAACTGATGGTTCCTTTGCACTAGCGGGGCTCCTCTTTACGTTCCCTTCGTTCACGCTCAATTGCTCTTCGTTCACGTTCGGCCGGGGAAAGCCCCTTTTCGTCTTTTCGTTCACGCTCAATTGCTCTTCGTTCACGTTCAGCCGGGGAAAGCCTTTCTTCTTCTTCATCTTCCGAGGGCCGTTCATCTCTGTTCCCGAGCTCCGTCGCGAGCCGCTCCGTTTCTTGTCTCAGACGTTCAATGACCCTGCGTTTGAGATCATAAATAACAATATTACCCTGTTTCCATACACGCTTTTCTTTTCCCGTATAGATATTCTTCACTTCAATATAAAGACTGTCCGGAATTATCCTTTCCTCAAGCTTCTTCTTTTCGACCAGTTCTCCGTTCTCCAGTTCCCTTTTCACTACCTCCTCAACATACTTGAAATCGGCCCGTCCGACCCGCAGAAGCCTGTAGGGTGTTGTAAAATCCACTTTCCGGGGTTTATTATCCGCGAATTTGCGGCTGGAAATCAATTGCTCCCTGCCAATCCTGTCATCAACGGAATGGGGAAAATTGGAAAGCAGCTCAGCCCATAACATGATCTTCTTAACGGGCTTTTTATTCACGGACTCATTTTCAGCCCCGTTTCCACCGGCCCCTTCATCCTTTTCCTTCACAGTATAATAAAAATGCTTGAAAATATAAATAGAGACCTGGTCGCCAAGCTGTGACGTCGGAAAGATCTTGCAGTCCGACTCAACCTTTGCCTGAGGTGTCTGTATAAATGCGGAGAGCACTCTGTAAAAGGCAGCACCTGCCGTTTCCGTGCCCTCGGGAATCTTGTCAGTTGCCCCGGGCTGCCTGCCTGCAATGCCTGACAGCAGGGGATCATCCGGACTGAACGTCTCTTTGTCCCTTAATTTCTCACCGGGATCGTACAGCTCAGGATCGAACTTATACACAGCATCCTTGTCCTTTGCCAGGTCCTGGGGTGTTGGGGACTTCCTGAACAGGCGTACCCCCTCCTGTACAGCGGAAACAAGGGCTAATCTGTATATATACGTTTTGAACTCCCCCACATCCGTATCAATGAAGGAAAATTTCAAACCCGTGGCTGTCCCCTGTGCCGGACGTCTTGTCCGAGTGATCCTGTCTCTCCTGTGTCCGGATGCCGCACCCTTCTGTACTGCCGGTTTGAGCATATATGAGGTTTTTCCCGGATCTTCCAGCTCCTCCCATACAGGTTCCTGTTCCGATCCGCTCAACGTGAGCCAGGGGGACTTGTCAACGGACGTTTTCCCGTCATGAACGAGCTTTCTCTGGAGGACAGCACCGATCACAGCACCTTTCTGCCCCTGAAAGGCGTTTGAGAATTCATTCTCAACAATGGTCTTCTGCTTTTCATCCGCACAGAATGCGATTTTTATAAGTTTATAACTGGCAACAATCCCCTTCGGGGGATCTGCGCCATCCTCAATATCCCCTTTGCCCGGAATATGTTGTATCGCGTCCACTAACGGAGGAAGAAGCGCGAAACGGGGTTTCCGTACGATCTTGACGAGCGCGGGGATCTCTGGAGGATATATGATATCATCGGGGGAGGGCGTAAGAAGCGATACCAGGTCCCCCTCCACCTTCCTGTTCAGTATTTTCGTGTATTCCGGTACAGCAGGAAGTTCCGGCTCATTTTCCGTGTGGATATATACTTCGATCCTGCCCTTGAGCGCGTTCACATCGACCTGTTCTTCTTTCCTGCTGAGATACTGCTTGACGCTCCCCGTGATCATTATAATGCATATGACTGCTACTACGGCCAGAATTATCTTCTCGAAATGGTTTATCAGAAAGTTCTTCATCGCTGCACCCCTCTCCCTCCGGAACCGTAGGGAACCCCCGCGCTCCCAGGGCCACGGCTCACCGTGTCCACCCCGGCCCGTTCCTGTCTGCCGAAATGGAACTCGAGCACCCGTGCCCTGAGCATGATAATCACCGGAGGTTCTGTCTCAGGAATGAACCCGGCTTTCGGATCCCTGCCCAGCTTGTCATCACCGCGCATGGATATGGAGGATATATCAACAGCGTCTATGACAAAAAAGAAATCTTTATCCATAAGCATTGAATTTATAAAGGCGGGAAGGCTCGAAAACCTCATTCTGAACTGTCCGGAAAAATGGTATTCATTGTAATCAGGCTTTTTCACGACATACGTGGCCTTACCGTCACGTTGTCCGTAGCCTGCCCCTCTTCGCGCATCGGTGACGTTTTGTCTGAAGACGATACTGATAAGAGCGACAGAAGGCACGTGCGGCCCGGCCGGCATGCTGCCGTCTTCAACCGGGGTCCGTATTTTCCGTTTATACCTGTATGCGCCCCAGTCACCGTTGCCTTTCTCCGCTTTTTTGAAATACTCAATAACGCGCTCCTGCATCCAATACTGCTGTTCAGCAATGCTCCGCTGTTCCATCGAAGGAGTGAACACCCTTCCCCCTTTGACCCATGTCATGGGAATACCGAGCTGCTGTGCAAGGTTGCCCGTTTCAAACTGGTCCTGGATCGTCGGAAGCGTAACCGCGGATGAACTCACCACAAACCCGTCAGCAAGAAGCCCTTTGAGAATATTGATCCATTTCTTCTTGAATTCCATGTCGAACAGCCCTGTCTGCACATTGGAAAAGGGCTGGTGAAGCCGCACATTGTAGCTGACAAGCCTCATAAAGACCTTCTGGCTCTTGTCAAGATAGATATTGTACCTTTGCCTGTAAACCTCCGGCCATATCTTGTTGGGAAGGGTTCCCTGGTTCATGGCTTTTTCAATATTCTTTATCTCAGCCTTTTTCTTCTCATTCTGCAGCTTCAGTTCCTCATTATCCTTTTTAAGGTCCTTCAGCATTATGTACCCCGCGACCACTACGGTAATGAAAATAACAGCATAGATTATCCAAAAGGCTTTTTTCATCAGTTACGGCTTTCAAACTGCGGCATCTCCGGGAGGTTCTGCCGCGGAGACGGCTGTGCCTGTTCAGGAGCAGGTTCGGGGACAGGTGCTGAAACACCGGTTTCAGCAGGCGTGCCCGGAGTTAGACTGCAGATCCAGACTATATGAAAAATAAGGTATCTCCGTCTTTCAATCTCAATACGGCGTGTTTCCCCCGCTTCCGGAGCCTCAATCACCGGGATACTCTGCATTTCATCTGTAAAGGGATATACATACACAATATGCCCCTTCACTTTTCCCTTGCCGCTTTTATCATTGAACAGGACTGGACTGAAGTTCGTGTCCAGCGCGGCTTTCATCTGCTCAATATGCGGCCTGTTCTTCCGCGTCCTGCCTTTCAAATAGCACAGAAGAAGGCTTTTATCCGACACTCCACCCGGTGACGGCCCGACAGCACGGTTGCGTGCCTGCAATCCCTGGCTGGGCCCTCCCGTGGTCCTTCCGCCTGCGCCGAGAAAATAGCTTTCGATCTCGCCCAGATACTGATTGGCCCCAGCACCCGCCATATGTTTCTGTATGCCGTTCTGAAGGCCGTCCCACGAACAAGGAACCCGTTCAAACACTACTTTGTCGATCCACAAGGATTGGGATTCTTTCGCAGGGTCGTTGAAATTCTCAGCAATGGTCTTTGAAATTGTATCATACACGAACGTAATCACGTACCGCGCCAAAGGCTTCTCCACGCCTGAAACAGATTCAAGCAGGCCGCCGATACCTGTCATTTTTTCACAGTCCTGTTTAACAGGCACAATACTGTTTTTATGCTTCTGATAATCCTTTTCAAATTTCTTTGAGGCTGTGATAAGGTCGTCCCAGGATTCCCCTTTATTCCTGTTGAACTCTCGTGTGCTCGAGGAGACCCAGTAGGAAAAGATCAGTGTCACGATTATAATAAAAAAGCCCAGTATCGCGATCGGCTTTTTCTTCTCGAAAACCTTTTCAACCCGTATGTCGGATGGAAGCAGATTGACCTCAACCGGACCCTCATTCACTCCCTGCAGGGCACCGCCCACGGCAATAGCCATCCTGGGCAGGTTGTCGTAGAAATAATCGATGTCGCGCAGCGAGACCACTATGGTTTCAAGCTCATCGATATTAATAACACCGAGCTGGAGCCTGTCCGCTATAAACTGAAGGGCCCCGGGCATCTGAAAAGGTGCCCCCGACGTAATAATGCCTGAAAAATCAACTCCGGAATACTGCGAACTGAAATAATTGATAGTCCTCTGCATGTCCCCCACAAGGTCGTGCAGGATAGGTTCAACTACCTTTGAAAAAAGCTTCTGGGACTGTTTTGAGTCGGTCAGCTCGAGCTTGATGTTCTCTGCCTCCCCGTATGAAACCGAAAACTTGCGCTGAAACGCCTTGGTGATGTCATCCCCGGCTGTGGGCATATTCCGTATAAGGAAATTCCTCCCGGCACAGATCACGAGATCACTGTTGTTATGGCCCATATCCAGAAGGATCAGGTTCTCCCCATCTTCAGGCGGAATGTCGAAATAAATGAAATTATACAGGGCCATGGGGGATACCTGCAGCAGTTCAACATCCAAGCCTGCCTCGTTCAGGAGGGAAAGGTATCTGTCAACCAGTCCCTTCTTAATGGCGAAAAGGGACACTTCGTATTCCATTCCACTTTCTGCGACCCCGAGAAGCTGGTAGTCCCATACCACTTCTTCAAGGGGAAACGGTATTTGCTGAGCCGCTTCAAAGTTCATCATTTTCTTAACGCGGTTCACGTCAAGAGTGGGGAACTGGATCTTCTTTACTATCGCGGAATGGCCCGGCAGTACGACAGCGACCTTACTATTCTGCAGGTGCTTCCGGTTTATGAGCCGGAGGAGAGTCCGTTTCGTCTTCTCATACTCATATTCCTCCTCCTCCCCTTCATACCCCTCGATCTCCTCGACATCCAGGATATCAAAATCCGTAACAATCACATGGCCCTTTGCTTTGACCAGTTTTACAGCCTTGACTGATGACGTACCGAGGTCAATACCCCAGATTTCCTTAAGGCCCAGCAAAATGTGCTCCTTCAATCAAGAACGATTGGAACCTCTTCAGCACCCGCGCTGTCCTGCGGATTTTCGATTGTACATATATATAAAGTAAATTATTATAGTTTATTTTATGCGATTGTCAACAAAAAAAAAGTTTTTTTGAAGATTTTTCATTGAACGAATTCCACGTCCAGCAGTTGCAGCCGGGCCGAACATTTCCCGGGAGGGTTCAGCCTTCCTGCTCATACTTTGATAGTTTCCTATAAAGGGTTTTAAGCCCTATTCCAAGCATTTCCGCTGTTTTTTTCTTGTTCCCGTTACACAGATCAAGGGTCTGCAGAATAGCCTCCTTCTCGATCTCATCCATGGGCATACCAGCGATATCTCCGCTTGCACTGCGCTGAACCGGACTGTTGCTGCGGAATATCTCATCCGGAATATCATCTTCGGTAATCGCATCGCCCCTGCCCATGATCGCGGCCCGTTCAATAATATTCTTTAGTTCTCGCACATTGCCGGGCCACGAATAGGACCGGAGCACTTTGAGGGCCCCGTCCGACAGGGACTTTGAAATTCCGTATTTCTGTTCTATCTCATTGAGACAGCCGTGCATGATAATGGGTATATCATCAAGACGGTCCCTGAGCGGGGGAACATTGATCCTGAATACATTCAGCCTATAAAAAAGGTCCTCCCTGAATTTCCCCTGTTCAACGGCTTTTTCAAGATCAGTATTGGTCGCTGCAATAACCCGCACAGTAACTTTCAGGCTCTTCTGTCCGCCCACCCGCTCAAACTCACCGCCTTCAAGCACTCTCAGAAGCTTTACCTGACCTGTCAGTGAAAGTTCACCTATCTCATCCAGGAATATACTGCCTTTATCAGCAAGCTCGAACCTGCCCTTCCTTTTCTCGACCGCACCGGTGAACGCCCCCTTTTCGTGACCGAACAATTCGCTTTCGAGAAGGTCGCGCGGAAGTGCTCCCAGATTGACTTTAATATAATTCTCGTGCGAACGCGGTGATATCTGCTGGACAGCATCCGCAACAAGTTCCTTTCCCGTACCGCTCTCACCGGTAATCAGGATGGTGACATCTGTGGGAGCAACCTGGGTGATCACCTTTTTCACCTCCTCCATCTCCCTGCTTGACCCGAGGATCCTTTGAAACGCCTTTTTCTCCTTGAGCTTTTTTGAGAGGAGTATGTTGTCCCTGTATACACGGGACACGGATGCCGCACTCTCGAGCTCGGCCTCGAGCCTTTGTATGCTGATCGGCTTCTCAAGATATGAACGGGCTCCCTTCCTGATAGCCTCTATGGCTGTGTCAACAGTCGCATGCCCTGTTATGAAGATGACTTCTATATGGTAGTACTCCTCCTGAAGCTTCTGCAGAAGCTCTATCCCCGACATGCCGGGCAGGACAAGGTCCACAAGGACGATGCTGACCACACCGCCGTTGTCCAGAAATTCGATCAGCTCCTCCCCGCTTGCAAATACCTCTGCAGAATAGCCTCGCCCTTCTATGAAATCGGTAAGCGTTTCCCGTATCTCCCTGTCGTCATCTATTATGCCGACTGCGATTTTTTCTGTCATTGTTTATTCTCCGGTTTACAGAAGTCAGAGGGCAGAGTGACCGTAAACGTCATGCCCTTGCCTGTTCTGTTTTCGAACTCAACAGTGCCGCCCAGCTCATCAACCGTTTTTTTTACAATGGTAAGGCCGAGGCCCGTTCCGTCATCCTTGGTCGAAAAAAAATCTTTAAATATCTTCTGCTCGTTTTCAGGCGCAATCCCTCCCCCGGTATCCTTCACCTCTACTGCAATTCCGCTTTGTGTTCTGTGAGAGGCGAGTGTAATAACTCCGTTCTCTTCGATCGCCTCTTTCGCATTGATAATAAGATTAAGAAGTGCGGAACTTAAGTGTTTTTTATCAGTCTCTACCGAAGGTATCCCCTCAGTAAGCTCGTATTCCACCCTGATATCTCTGGAATAGCACTCGGGCTCGATAAAGTCGCCAAGTTCACGCAGAAGTTCGTTCAGGTCAACAGGTTTTTTACTGATATCAAGCGGGTCTGAAAGTGCATTGAAATCCTGCAGTGCCTCCCTCATGAATTGTATGCCTTTGTTGATCCTTGCCACACGCTTCCTGTTCGGCTCAAGCGGGAACTCATCCTCCCTGGCCATATCCTCCTCGATCATCTCAACATTCATGGAAATGGTGGCAAGATGGTTCTTCAGTTCATGAACGAACATGCGGATCCATTCATGCTGTGATGGCCGGCTTTCAGATCTATTGTCAGTATCCTTTTTCATGCGTTCTGTTTTGTCATATTGACAGGATTAATACCTGAAAAATTGTTATTTTAACATATATTGTTATTTTGTCAAATGATTTTTGAGGGAAAAAAAAGGAGCGTCAATGACGCTCCTTTTTTTTCAGTGCGCGGTATTGGAAATTATTTTCTGCGTAACCGAATGATAGCAAGGCCGAAAACAGCTGCTGCAAGCAGACCGGCAAGGGGCAGCCCTGACACAGGTCCTGGCACACAGCCTCCGCCGCCGCCTGCGTCCTTTTTCTCCTCCTTTGTGTTCTTGATCACCTGCCATTCGGCAAAGTACGTGCTGCTGCTTCCATTGTCCTCATCCTCGTCCATGATCGTATCGCCGTTTGTATCCACGGTGTATGTATCGAGCAACTTGCCAGTCTCAAACCAGTCCGGAAGCCCGTCACCGTCAGTGTCGTCCTTATAGTACCACCCGTTCTCTGAAACCGAAGTTCCGCAGCTATCGTCCGAAGCTCCATCAACCAGTACAACGTAGTTCTGCAGACCGTCGCCCGAACCGCTGTGGTTTCCGCCGAGAAGGATCTGCCCGGCTGGATACGTGGACGGAGACTCGAGCACATCCATGGTCGCGGCGCTTGTCACCACATCGCCCACATCCGTAAAGCCTGAAAGCCATGACGGAAGCGTTGTCCTGTCCTGATCGTACAGAACATACAGGGTCACGTCCTCGTCAACAGTGAAAGCAAGAAGCCCTGAACTTGTTGAGGTCTTATAGTCGTTGACAGTGCGTATGCCCTTTTTGCCTTCGATAAGGTCGGGCATTGATATGATCGTATAGCTTCGGTCCGTATAGAGCTGGCTCCCCCTGAAAAGCCGTTCTGCACTGAAGGATGATGGCCCCACGCCTGTTATCTGAACCTCATTGGCAGGCACTTCGTTTACAGTGATCGTTACTGAATCCCTCGATGAACCCCCGGAACCGTCAGTAACTGTAAGCACAGCACAGTATGTACCGATCTCAGGGTATGTGTATGCAGGGCTTTCAGCCGCGCTCGTGCCTGTACCGTCACCGAAATCCCATGACCATATACCCACTGTAGTGTCCTCCGGGTCTGAAGACCCTGTCGCGTCAAAATTAACAGCAGTTCCCAGTGTTACCGCTGCAACATCAGAATCTGCAACAGCCACAGGAAGCTGGTTCGCCTCGAGTGAGCCGATACCCGATGTGAGCGATTTAATAATAAGCACATAGTTTGACTGAGCACCTGTTGTAAGCCCGTCATTGCCTCCGAGCACGATACGGTTGTCCGTATAATCCTGTTCATACAGCACCATACGGGACCCTCCCCCTTCGGATCCGGCAATACCCGCTGTTATTGATGAAACGGTAAAACCTGCAGTGGTCATCCATCCCGGAATAGCGGAGGCCCGGACGTCATACCCGATATATACGCGCACGCCCTGGTTCACGTCCAGTTTTAAAAAGGACGTGTCAGATACGTACTTGTCGTCATTATTTGTCTTTATAAGGTAATACTGATCATCCTTGAACGACTCGGGCAGGTATCTCAGGATATAGGTCCTGTCATTATAATAGGTGTCTCCTGTGATGGGATGCTGCTCAAGCGCATACCCTGAAGGATATACGCCTGTTATCTTAAGATCGTTGGTCACGGTCACGGTCACGGTCCCGTCAGCATATCCGGCAGGCGTGTCATTATCAATACCATTGGCATCGGACCAGTTCAGGTCCGTGTCCTGGGCCCTGAATTTTATTACGGCATCTCCTGTAAAATCCACTGTCGGCGTAAACGTGAATGTCTGTGAATCTGTTGCTGACGGTGTCCCGTTGGTGGAACTTGTGATCTCATACGCGTCCACTGTATCAGGGTCTGTCCATTTATCGGTTGACACAGCGCTGAGCGTGATCTGGATCGGAACATTCATTTGTGTTGTCAGGCTTTGGTCATCAGGCTCGGGCACATCCTCGAGCGGATTGACCTTAAGAGTGACCTTTCCTATATTTACCGATTCAACATCCCCGTCAAACGGTTTATATGTGAAATAATCCGTCCCGTTCCAGTCCGGATCCGGCTGATACTGAAATGTTCCCCCTACTTCATCGAACGAGACAAGGGTGCCGTGAACAGGCTCCACTTTGACACTGTAGGAAACGATCGCGTCCCCCGGATCAGGGTCAAAATCATTTGCCACGCTTCCTGCAATTGGATTATCCGGATCTTCATCGTCTACAAAAGGCCCGTCATCAACAGCAACGGGCGGATTGTTGGCCCGGACTGTGTGCGCGAACAGACACATACAAAGAACACATACCGATATACAGAAATATCTGCTTAATCCCCTGTTCATGGTTTATCTCCCCAAAAAAATAACGTCTCAAAATTCTGCAAATACTTTATATTAAAGCATTTATCATGGTATTCCATAATCGTTTAATTCTTGATAACGGAGTACTGGAGTGATGGAGTAATGGAAACAGGAAAAAAATAACTGACAGGGATTTTCATGCAACACTCCAGTTATAAACGGCCGGGGAACGCGTTTAAACGCTCCCCGGCTGTCCTCATACAGTCATAATGCGATCAGGGCGAGTGTATCCTCCGAAGCGCCCTGAAGCCTATCTTGTTGTAGGCCTTGTCCGCATGGATCTCCATTTCGCACCTGTCGGTCGTACGCCACATTTCGCACCTGCCGGAGTTATAGAATCCGAAGGTCGCAAGGCCCCAGCCCATGTCGAACGGGGGATACGAATCAGCCTTGTCGTACGCATCGCCTCCCCAGCCGCCTCCGCGCACGATCACCGGATCCATGTTCGAAAGGTTGTGGGGAAGGATGGCGTCCCATTTCCAGGCTTCTGTCCAGTCGGGCCATGTCCACGGCAGATTAGGGTCTGGAACGTCCTGAACAGCGAGGCCGTCGCCTCCCAGATGGTTGACCAGTTTCTGGTAGTAATCGTCGTCATACTCCTCCCAGCAGAGCTCCCATGCGTTCCCGATCATGTCGTACAGGGGTCCGGGAGCAAGCTCGCTCAGGGACGTAAGCACTATCCCGGTGGGCAGAAACCCCACAGGGGCTGTACCTATGACCCTGTCAGGATAGCTGGGCGGGTCCCCCGGGGGCACGACCCAGTGCCATTCCTGGTCCTCCCCGTCTATGATAATGTCCGCAAAGATCACATTATACCTCAGGTACGGCGGATCGTACAGTGTAAAGCCGCCCTTGGCATAGACATTGCCCCAGTCCGTCTGGATCACGTTCCACGGGTAGGGCTGGAACAGGTAGGGCCATGTACTCGGAGGCAGGCCGTGCGCAGTGAACTCCCATTCCGCTTCAGTCGGAAGCCTGTAATCATACGTATACCCGTCATTGGTAAAGTCCCGCTGCGTCATCCACTGGCAGTATGCCATTGCACCGAACCATGTCACATTCACGACCGGGTGCTCAGCGAACTCCTGGTCTGCGACCTCGTAATAGTCGAACTTTGAATTGTACTCTATCTTGCTTCCCACCCGGTTCTTGTCGTGGTAGCCCGACAGGAAGTAGTACGGCTTGCGATGGCCGTAATAGTCGAGCCAGGGCGGGTGGTTGTCATCGTCAAAATCCGCGTATACAGGCTTGTATACGGTTAAATCGATCGCAGCGTTTATAACCGGATCGCTCAGGAACTCGGCGAACTGATGGTTGGTGATCTCACACCTGGTTATCCAGAACGCGTACCCGTCATTACCCACTGACAGATGCACAGGATGCATGGGATGCTCATTGTCCCGCGCTGCTACAAGATCCGTGCTGTACGGTATGGGCAGGAAGCTGTAATAAGGATAGATGTGGTGTACAGCGTCGAACTCCTGAAGGTCTGTGTATTCTGCAACAGCACCGTCTGAACCCAGATGGATAAGCCCCTGCTGGAATGTGCCGTTGACAATGGGCACGAACTCGAAACGCTCGGGCGCAAGCCAGTTGTACCAGTCCAGGTAATCGCAGAAATAGTAGTCCCACACGATCTGTACATTACAAAGCGTGTCCGAGGATGATTTTACACCGTCGCTCACCTGAAAACGGAAATTGTCCGGGATATACGCGGGCGGGTCTCCTGGTGCGGGGTTTCCCCCAACTTCCGTGTAAAGGAATGTGCCTTCGTACCTGTCAATAACGTTAAGCGTGTTGCCCGCAACCGTGGGATCGCTGGTCTTTGTGAAAATGAAGTGTGTGTCACCGTCAGGGTCCTTCCCCTTCAGCCTCACAATAGCCTCCTTGTCGTCGTACACGTAAAACGTGACCTGTACACCGACCGGAGGTTCGTCATTCACACCCATGTACGCCCATTCCCTGCTGCTCACGCCTGTGACGAACCCGTCCTTGACCCATATCTTGAACGCGTCAACCCCTTTTATCTGGAAGGGCTCCTCAGGATAGTACCTGAAGCTCCCTGTTGTGTGGTTGACCTTTTTGATCGCACCCTTTGTCAGACCTTTCACATAGTATGATATGGGATCCCCGTCAGGGTCTGAAGCTGTGAATGCGCCGGAATAGAACGAACTGGTCCCGGCAAAGTCCCAGAACTGGTCAGCAGGAATGACCGGCGGGATGTTGATGTCAACTGTAATGGTCGCTGCGTCCTCTGTGCCGTCAGGATGGGTGCAGTAGACTCTGAAGGAATCGGTAAGATGAAAATCCTCAAACGGCTGATACTTGACGATAATAGCATATTCACCATCCCCCGCTGTCACTGAACCGACAAGATCAACAGTACCGTACGTAGGTCCTGAAATAAGTGTGTATGTCACACAATCCTTGTTCGCCCTGACCGAGATATCAATTTCGGTGGCAACTGCCTGATAATTTGGATTGCCCATACTGAAGTCACTATCCCACGGTGCAACATACGTCTGTATGTCCCGGACTTTGAGCGGAGGATTGATAACAGGTCCCCTGTCGCAACCTGCTGCTGCAAGAAACCCGATAATAATACAATACGTTAACAGAACATGTGCGGTGCGCATTTTTCATCTTTCCTTATAAAAAGCATTGTGTTCTATTAATTATACGGCCTAATTCTATGTGCGTTGAGTGAAAAGTCAAGAAAAATGTTATATTTTTCTCTCCAAAGTTTTTTGTCATAAACGACACAAAACGTATATAGATAACAATCAGATTGCCCCCAGAATGTACCGTGCTATGAGGAACGCAAAAACGAGCACGGATACAAGCGCGATGACCGTTTTTACAGCGATCCTGAACAGCCTGATCCCTGCCAGGTCCTCAAGAAGAGAATAAGCGACCGGTACAACAATAAGGGTGAGGAACGTTGATGTCAAAAGTCCCCCGATTGCGCATATTGCCATTGTGTTACGCATTTCAGCACCCTCGCTCATACTCACAGCCGCAGGAAGCATGCCGAATATGGTTGACGAGGCTGTCATGAGAATGGGCCTGAGCCGCACACATCCACCCTCTACGATCGCATCAGCCCTTTCCATGCCCTGCCTTCTTAAAAGTTCTGTGTAGTCCACCAGCAGTATCGCGTTCTTGGCAACCAGTCCCATGAGCATGATGATCGATATCTGCGCCATGATATTCAGGGTCTGGTCCGTAAGCCACATCGCACCGAAGATCCCCACCACAGACAGGGGAAGGGCAAACATGACAGCGAGTGGCGGCATAAACTTGTTGAACTGGGCAGCCAGTATCATATAGATGAACACAATGCCGATAATAAGCGCTGTTCCTAAAGACTCGAACGATTCCTTCATGATCTCAGCCATACCTGTGAATTTTGCAGTATAGCCCTGAAGGACCTCTGATTGCTCCAGTCCTTTATTGTCCTCACCATATATGAGAAGGCCGTGATCCCAGCATATCCTCTTCATAACCTCCACTGCGGTTCCCAGTTTCAATGTCTTATCATCAAGATTTGACATCACGGTAATCTCACGCTGCCGGTCCCCTCGTGTTATCTGTGAAAGTCCCTGTGCAGAGGTTATGGGTTTGAGGAGGTTTTTCAGCGTAATAAGCCGGCCGGTCAAGGGAGAACGGATACTTAGTGAATATACGTCTTCGACAGAATCACGGGCCCCGCCCTTCAGCCTCAGTCTGACATCATACTGTTTCCCTTCCTCTTTATACGTAATCACTTTCACTCCGCCAATCAGGGAATTAACAGCCGCTGCAATCGAAGCTACGGATATCCCCTCGTGTGCTGCTGCTTCACGATCAATATAGAGCGGCATCTCCGGCTTTCCCGTTTCAAAGGAGGTATCAATCTCAATAAATCCACCATGCTTTTTCATGTCTCTGATAATGCTTGCTGATAGTCCCCTGAGCTTGCTGAAATCCGGTCCCCGTATAGAAACCATCACTGCAGTCCCCTTTATATCTCCGCCCGGGTCGTATTCAGCAATCTTGATGTTGAAATCCGGATATTTTTCCTTCAGTATCTTCCTCAGCTTATCCTGAAATTCGAACTGTGTAAAATCCCGTTCGGTCTTAGGGGATATTTTTACATATATATATCCTTCATTCACTTTTCCGTATGCACCTCCGCCGACCGTAATAAATATCTCCTGTATCTCCTCCCCGCCGAATGCCTTTATATCCTCTTCAATTGTTTCCGCAGTTTCCAGTGTCTTTTTCAGAGGTGTTCCCAGAGCCATTTCAAATGAAATACCCAGTTCACCCATATCCATTTTGGGCTCGAATTCCTTGTCAACTGCAAACAGGGCAATAAACACAGAGCCGGTGAACAGGACGAGGCACAGTATTGCTACGATCCATCTGTTATGTATTGAAAACGTAATTGTCCTTCTGTATAGTTGCTCCATCCGGCTGAGAACGGACTCAATTATGCGGGAAGCCTTTACGCGTTTTTTCTCCTCATACGGCTTGAGCAGAACAGAGGAAAAAGTAGGGGTAAGGGTAAGCGCAAAGGTTGTAGATATAGCAACCACGGATACAACAGTAATGCCGAACTGAAACAGGAAACGGCCGACCAACCCCTTTGTAAAGGCGACCGGAATAAATACGGCCATAACCGTAAGGCTGGTGGCGATAACAGCGAACCCGATCTCGCGGGAACCGTTTACCGAAGCCTCCGAAGGAAGCTGCCCTTTTTTGAGATACCGGTGGATCACCTCCACCATCACGATCGCGTCATCTATGAGCATTCCCACACAGATCGTATACGCCATAAGTGTTATGACATTGAACGTGAACCCGAACCAGTATACAAGTATAAATGATGAGATGATGGCAGCGGGGATCACTGAAGCTGCAACAACCGTACCTCTCCAGTCGCGGAGGAACAGAAAAATGATCAGTACTGCCAGGATGCCCCCCAGAAGAAGGTCGTTACGGGTCTGCCCAAGGGATACTGTGGTAAATATCGACATATCCTGTGTAATGACAAGCTGATTCACCCCCTCGGGAAGAACTGTGTTGATCTCCATGACCTTCTGTTTTACGTTATCTGCCATATCCACGATATTCCCGCCGGATTTCTTATATACCCTCAGTGCAACAGCAGGTTTACCGTTGAGGAGAGAAACGGAGCGTTTTTCCTCAAGCCCGTCATCAACACGGCCTATGTCCCGTATACGGATAGGAACCCCGTTTCTGTAGGCAACCGGAATATCCTCAAAATCCTGCGGAGAGCCGACCTCCCCTTTTGTCTTGATGATATACTCAATGCCCGATGTCTCGATCCGGCCCCCGGCCATTTCAATATGGTTTGATGTCAAAGCTCTTTCAACATCATTTACAGCCAGTTCCTTTGCCTCCAGCAGGCCGGGGTCTATCCATATCCGTATCTCCCGCTTCCGTCCGCCGATGATCTCAATCCGGCCCACATCCGAAACCGACTGGAACAACGCCTTGAGCTCGCGGTCGCAGTAGTCAGTCAGTTCAGCTATAGACCGGGTTCCTGACACATTCACCACAAGAACAGGAAACGCATTAATGTCAAGCTTCTGAACGGTCGGCTCTTCAGTGTCATCAGGAAGCTCCCGTCTGACAAGTGCAATATTGTCACGAACCTCCTGGGCCTTTATATCGATATCCTCTTCGATCTGGAATTCTATGAATATGAATGAAACGGACTCACGGCTATACGAGTTCAGGGATTTTATTCCCGAGACTTCACTGATCGCCTCCTCAAGCGTATCCGTGACATCGGTTTCAATAATATCAGGGGCTGCACCCGGAAGTACGGTCTGAACCGTGACAAAGGGGAACTCAATGTCCGGCATCATGCTCAGATTGATACGAAACACGGTCACTGCACCAAGAAGCACGAAACCGAGAACACCCATGAGCGTCAGGATATTCCGTTTTACCGCGATTTCAGAGATTTTCATATGTGTCTTCCTTGACGTGCCCTCGTATCAATTTCATCCCGATATTCCAATAGTATAAAACCGATTTCCTTGATAATTGGATAAAGGTTCAAGGTTCAAGGTTGCTGGAACCCCTATCCTCTGCCTTCTGACTTCTGTCTCTTTACTTCACAACAACAGTTCCTTGTTCGATGCCCGGTCCTGATATGAAAACCTCGTTCTGTTTCGGAGATGATGTCAGCTTTACCCTGACACGGTTACCGTTCTTCAGCCTGACGAAATCCCCGTTCTCCTCCCTCTCTACAAAATCACCGGGCAGGGCCAATCCCTCCCGAGCAAAGCGCACGCGACCCGTGCAGAAAAGACCGGGCTTGAGGGACAGGTCCGTGTTCTCTACATCTGCTTCAATATCAAAGCTCCGTGCGCCCTGTTCAACAACAGGAGAAACCCGTGAAACCCTAAGCTTCAGAGGGATTCCGCGGCCCGGGATTCCGAGAGAGACCGTGTTCCCGGTCCTGACCGCTGTGTAATACTCTTCGGGTACACCCGCGCGGAATACGAGGCGTGATGTGTCAGTAAGATGGATGAGGTTCCCGTCAGGGCCTGCACCGGCTTTTGCCCCGACCTCAACATTAGTCCGGGCAATGGTTCCTGAAAACGGGGCGCGTACAACAAGAAGGGCCACCCGCTCCTGCATAACAGCGATCTCACGCCTGAGTGCGTGTATCGCACGTATACGCTCCTGTACGCGGTTTTCTGCCTGGCGGAGCCCGGTCTGCGACAGGAGATGCCTTTTTTTCGCCTCATCAAACCTGCTTTCCGGCACAGAGCCCTCCTTAAAAAGCTTCTGCATGCGGATGAATTCCCTTTTGTCGAAATCAGCCTGTATCCTGGCCTGTTCCGCTGCAAGAAGGAGGCTGTTCGTAACCGGCTCCTTCTCCTGCCTGAAAAAGGGCTTAAACTGGGCAAAACCGAATGCCAGCCTGTCATACTGGTTCTTCATTGATATTACCTGCTGCCTGAGATCGATATTGTCCAGAGTCACGAGTGTGTCCCCCTTTTTGACCCTGTCTCCTGTATCCGCGTGCACCTGCATCACAATACCCGGGACCTGAGTGTCCACGAGCACGTCCCGGTCAGCTGCCAGTTTCCCCACGACATTGATATGCCCTTCTCGCCTGATGTTTTTAAGAGTAAAGGACTCAGCCGGTCCTGTTTCATCTTGGGCAGCGAGGAAACCGGTGCACAGCAGCACCAGCAGTATGAGAATAATGTGCTGTTTCATGCCTATTCCTTTGTTTGTCCAGAACTGTTCTGTTCCACCTTCTCCGTGCCGGTCCCCTTCGGGGGGGCGGCACACCGCGATACCAGACCTTCAACAGATGTGCCCGTGCTCCTTTCGAGTTCGTACAGTGCCCTGCTGAACGCGTATGCCGCCTTGTTCAGATTGCTCCGCGATTCAAGAAGCTGCCGTTCCGCCTCAACGACTTCAGCCGCTGTTGCCTTCTTATTCCTGAAAAGCGACTGCATCTCTTCAACGTTCCGACGCGCGCTTTCAATTGCGGTATGCAGCGCGATCTGCTGACGCTTCAGTTCTCTGATGTCAGCGAGTGCTGTCATAACCTCCTGCATGACAGTGTCACTGACCCTTTTAAGTTGAAGACGCGCCTTTCGCAGCTTTTCACGTTCAATGCGTACTGCGGAACGTGTTTCACCCGCATCGAACAGGTCCCACTGCATGGACACATTGCCCCTTACCGTGTACCCCTCATGAAGCATCCATTCAATATCGGTATACGAAATCTCGGCGGAGATCAGAAACAAAGGCCATCTGCCCGCCTTCGCAGCGTCAATACCGTGACGCGCTGATACAATAACCGCCCGTGCCGCCTTTATCTCAGGACGCACTGAAAAAGCGGCATCAATGCATATGCCGAGGTCCAGATCTATGTCAAAGCTCCGCGCATTCCTTTCCCCCGCAAGCGATATCTCTGCCTTAAGCGGAATTCCCATCATCCTCTTCAATTGTATCATCGTCTTGAACTGCATGTTTTCAAGGGCGGCTTTTCTGTATTTCAGATCCTCCAGGGCAGCTCTAACTGTCAGCACGCTGCTTTCGGATCTGATCCCCTGGGCGAAAAAATTCTCAGCGTCCCTGAGCCGCGCGGCAAGGCTGTCAATGGAAGCTGTTATGATCAGCAGGTCCTCCTCCATTGCCCTGACAGAGTAGAAAAGCGTAACCGCGCTTATGACCATCCGGTCGGTCACTGTCCTCACGCGGGCCCTGGCAGCATCAGTATCCGCGTACCGCTGCGAAACAAGGGCCCGGGCCCTGCCGAAGTCGTACAGCAGGTACCGTGTGGAAAGGCGTGCTGTTGTCAGCTCGTCCGGAGCATTTCCTGTATCGGGGTTTGAATATTCTATCATATCAAAACGGGAATATGTGTGGTTCGCTTCAAGTGTTATCTTGGGAACAAGGTACGACATAGCTGAAGTAACGCTCTCCTCGGCAATAACGCTGTCAGCAACAGAGCTCAGTATTTCAGGACTGTTCTTGACAACAAGCCTGATGCAGGTATGGATATCAACAGTATCGGGAACAGGAATATCCGCATGCGCAGCGGGCCCAGTACTGAATACGGAAAGGGACTCACGAAAGTAATCGGGAGGCAGTGTGTAGTCGGACACACACCCTGTGCATACATACAGAAAACAGCATGCAGCAATGTGCACTGTCCATTTATATTTCATCAGAGGTATCTTTCAAGAGTATGTTTTCAAAAAACATTTCCATTATTGTATCAATATTTTCAAAATAGCTGAATGTATCGGGAAAATGTATCATATGAAAAATAAATATTGAACTGAGCCCGTTAAAGGCAACCCCCATAATATAGGGATCAAGGTCCTTGAAAATTCCTTTTTCAACACCCTTTCTGAATACGGCTTCCAGCCTGATGTGGATCTCACCGATCGCATGCATAATATCCTTCTGCACGGAAGTAAATCCGCGGCTTCTCAGATCGTGCATATACAGATGTATGAACTCCATATTTTCATGTACCAGTTCCCCCTTAACCCTGATAAAGGATCTCAGTTTGGACAGCTCATCCTTATCTGAATCAAGCACTTCATTCAAACGGTTCTGTACAGCCCCAAGATACCGTAATACGATTTCCCTGAACAACCCCTCTTTGCTCTCAAAAAAATTATACAGAGTTCCTGTGGCGAATTCAGCCTTTTCCGCTATTTCACTCACTGAGACGCTCTCATACCCCTTTTCTGAAAACAGCATCAGAGCAGCTTCAAGGATTGCGTTCCTGTGCTGTTCGCGTTCCCGTTCTTTGCGTGAAACAGAATTATCAGCCATTCAGAAAATCCCTACAAATGAACAGATATTCATTTTATGAATCGTTATTCATTTGTCAAGAAAAAAAGAAAAGAAACCACCAAGGCACTAAGACACAAAGTAAGTTAAGAGTTAAATGAAAAGTTTAGAGAAAAAGTTAAACCGCGAAATACGCGAAACAAACAATACAGCATTAAGGGGTAGTGCACGGTCTTTAGACCGTGCTGGTGCAGGGGCAGGTCTTGTCGAAGACCCCGGACATGTCTCGGGGCGCCTGCATGTTTGATTTCCCAGCCGGAATTATCTTGCAAATACTCAGTTTCCGGTACAATAATAACTCGCCTTATTATAAGGATATCCGCTATGGCCCTTTCCCCTGCGACTGGAAAAGAGGTGCTCGATTCCCAGAGAAATGAGATCACGGAACACCATATCTACATGAAGCTCGCTCAGGCTGAAAAAAGCACGCACAACAAAGGCATCCTCACCAAGATAGCCCAGGACGAACTGGAACACTACAATTTCTGGAAGCAGTACTCCGGACAGGAAATAGAGCCTGACCGGTGGAAAATATTCAAATTCTATCTGATAGCGCGCGTTCTGGGTCTTACGTTCGGCATCAAGCTCATGGAAAAGGGTGAAGAGAACGCTCAGGTCACCTATACGAGGATAGCTGGGGAAATTCCGGAGGCACAAAAAATAGTTGAAGAGGAGGACTCACACGAGCAGGAGCTTCTCAATATCCTCAATGAAGAGAAGCTGCAGTACGTGGGGTCCATGGTCCTCGGCATGAACGATGCCCTGGTCGAACTCACGGGTGCGCTGGCAGGCCTGACACTCGCACTTCAGAACACGCACCTGATCGGGCTCACCGGAGGCATAACAGGCATAGCAGCCTCCCTTTCAATGGCTGCATCGGAATACCTTTCCACAAAATCAGAGGAAGGCGAAAAAAGCCCGGCCAAGGCCTCCCTGTATACGGGCGGGGCGTATGTTATTACCGTACTTATGCTTATATTCCCCTACCTGATCTTTTCGGACTATTTCGTCTGCCTGGGCATAGCCCTGTTCAATTCCGTTGTTATTATCCTTATCTTCACCTTTTATGTCTCAATAGCACAGGACGTACCGTTCTGGAAGCGGTTCCTCGAAATGGCGGGCATAAGCCTGGGCGTTGCGTGCATCAGCTTCGGCATCGGCTTTCTGGTAAGGCACATTTTCGGGATCGAAGTATGAGTTAGTAAAGAGTTACAAGTTAAAAGTTAAAAGAAAAAGACAAGATAAAAATATTGGACAGGATTAAAGGGGGGGGGGGGGGGGTGTGCACCGTCTTTAGACCGTGCTGATAGGTAGCCGCTCAGGCTTCAGCCTGCGCATTTCCTGCAGGTTTCGCCGGCCCGCCTTCTTCTGTTTTTTATCTCCGGGGTCTGAAGACCCCGGGCTACCGGCTCCTGCTTTCGACCGGGCGGACACACGGGACCGCCCCTACATACTATTTTCTGATTCCTGTCCTCTGTCCTCTGTCCTCACACTGGCTCTATCTGGCCTTCATGAACCAGTTTCCGGATAACCGTTTCAAGGCTTTCGGTTGTCTCTCCCCGCACGAACGCTGCCCCTGTCTGCCTGCATATCCGCTCAAGGCCCCGTGTGATCCCTTCTACCTGTTTTCTGTACCGCGACACGGTGGTTTCATTGATCCTCATGCTCACCTCCTGCCCCGTTTCACAGTCCTCCATGAGCACACCGCCTCTGAGCACAGGTTCCAGTTCATCCTCTGCTGCAAGCTGGAGCACGCACAGGCCTGCAGCACCCGAAGCGAGCCTCCTCAGGAGCATGTCGGGTCTGTGCGGGAACATGAAATCGGATATGACCACACGCATCGAATTGGACCTGGATCGTATGCCTTGTGTCCGCACCATGTCCCTCAGTGTTGCCCTGCCGTCGAACGGGTCCTCACTCACGGCCCTGGTGTAATCGAACAGGATCTTTCTCGGTTCGGTCCCGCACTGCCACAGCACGGGAACGATCGAATCTGCGCTCAGCATTTCAATCATAAACGCACACAGCGCTCTGCAAAGTTCCTCTTTTGCCGGATCAAGTCCCATTGACCGTGAAAAATCGGCAATGATCTCCACTGAAGGGGTTATCTCCTCCCTGTATGATTTGAGGACAAGGTTGCCTGTGCGGCCGTATACCATCCAGTCCACGTGCCGTATGTCATCACCCGGAAAGTAAGGGCGGTGGTCGTGGAATTCAATCGCCCCTCCCACGCTCCGTCCCAGGAGCTCCCCCTGCCTGCCCCTGAGAGACCGGTCGGGAAACACGAACCTGTAATGGCGCGACAGGGCCCGCGCTTTTTCAATCACCGGAAGGACCATTCTCCTCGCTCTCCTTCATAGCGCGGCTTTTATCCGCAAAAAAAGTTTTTAACTTATACGTATTGTGCATTTCTTAAATATCCATATATATACACGACGCCGCGCTATAATCCCTACAACAATAACCGTATAATGCCTTGATTGACACGCTACACATCCTCTTTACTTTTCATGTTGTTATACATGCTCTCGGAAATTAATCTACAAGTTTTTTGTCGCTTCCTGCGACAAAAAACTCATTCACCTCATCAGCCTCAGCATTATCTGCCTTAGTTTTTCTGCGGTCCAGTTCCTTTATGGTCTTCTGCAGGTCCAGGTAACCCCTTTTGAACCACGGCACATTAAAAAGTACACCCGCACCGGCAAAGCAGATCACCGTATAAAAAACCACGCCTCCCTCTCGCACACCTTTTGTGATGCCTGTGATCGGATTGAATATCTGGAACACCATATAATCGTCATACCGGTAGGACCCTTCGGTCAGCATCACTATAAACAGATGGACCACAATAGTGAAAACAGTGACCGCTCCCACCAGGATCACGCTTGCAGCCCTTCGCTTCATGGGCGTTATCTCTGTGAACCGCTCAAGAAAGCGGCATATGACAAGCCCCATGGACACATAGAACACGGTGTATGCAGATATCATAACAAGAGACCTCATCAGATGTTTTTCAAATGACCCGTATTTTGTAAGGAGCCATGCCCATCCCGTGAGAAGGACCAGCATGACCAGTGAAAGGATATATCCCCTGGTCCCTCCCGGAACAAGGAACCTGAACAGTATCCTGAACAGCGGTTTTTCAGGGATCTTTTTCTTCAATGCCGGAGGCACGCTGAGGTTCTCCCCTGTCGAGAAGAGGAACATGATGCACCACCATATTATACAGGACGGCATGCTGGCCAGTATCCACATATTCCTCGGTATGAAGCCCGAAGGCACGTATATACCGAAAACATACTCAGTCAATACATACATGATCACGAATGTCAGCACAGTATACACAAGTGAGAATATCCTGAAGCCCCGTGAGCAGTTGGTCACATAGGGAGAAAGCTGATTGACCGCTGCAAGGTATAATACAATAAAAGCGAACACATAGTGTACCGCACCTGTCGCAATGACCATCAGAAATTCGCTTCCGCGGACTGTTGCAAAGAAATCCATCGCTACCAAGCGCCAGAATGCGTTGGCACCGCCTACGATAAATATAAAAAGCCCGATCAGGGCGCCGATGGCACGCATAAAGCGGCTCTGGCTGATAGTGCCGATCACGATACCGACGAGAACCATCCAGAGTGTTATAAGGGAGATGTAGAGAAACCCGGCAATGATCTGGAATATGGTGATGCCCCGGGCAAGGAACGTGAACATCATAAAGGGAAAGAACGCAGACATGTAGAGCATGAGCTGCACGTATGATGAGAACAGCTTGCCGTTCACGATCCTGCAGGTCGACAGATTTGTGATCCTGAGCATCTCGAACGTGTAGCTTTTCCGCTCCCGCTCCATTTCCTTCATGGCTGAAAGGGGCATGAACAGAAATCCCACGAACGCGTATGCTGCGCAGAGTCCGATGAACATCTCCTTGCCGAAGCTTGTTTCAGGCCCGATCGGCATGTTCTGGACAGTGCCTACAAGGCAGATAATGATATTCACGAGCAGGACGAACATGAACATGACTATGAAGATATTGCTGTGGATCGACTGCCGTATCTCCTTGACCAGTATGGGGTTGGAGCGGTTGTTGACAATATCAACAAGTTTTACCCAGTACCCCGCGGCTGCAGATTTAGTCGTCATTCTTCTTTTACTTTCTTTTTCCGGTTCACGGTTTTCAACTACTTACTGCTTACTACTTACTGCTTACTGCTTACTGCTTACTACTTACTACTTACTAATTACTTCTTACTACTTACTTCTTACTTCTTCATCGCCCTCGCCTCCGTTATCCGTGTCCGTTACCTTCATGAATATATCTTCCATGCTCATTTCCCTTTTCTTCACCTCCACTATGGGGAATCCCGTGTCGAACATGAGTTTGAGGAACGCGGGAACATCCTCCTCCTTCCCGGTGAAGATAAATGAGGCGGACCGGGCTGTGACCTTGCTGTTTTCAGATTCGGGACGCGTGAGCAGGAACTTTTCCAGCCTTTCGGAATCGCACGATCCGAGAAAGGAGATTTCTATCTCCACATCGCTTTTCAGCATCCGCTTGATATCCTCAACAGATCCGGTACTCAGTATCTTTCCGTGATCGATTATGGCGACTGTGTTGCATATCTCCGCAAGCTCTGTCAGTATATGGGAACTGACCAGAATACCCTTGGATGTCTGGGCCAGAAGGCGCAGGAGCTCTCTGACCTCGATCCGCGCCCGCGGATCGAGACCTGCTGCCGGTTCGTCAAGGATAAGGTAGTCCGGGTCATGGACAAGGAGCCTTCCAAGGCCGAGTCTCTGCTTCATCCCCTTTGAAAGGTCCTCGACCTGTTTATCCCGTATATCATTGAGTCCGGTGAATTCCTCGATCCTGTCAACCCTCCTGTCCCGTTCCTTTCCCCTGAGTCCGGCCGCACGCGCAAAAAAATCTATATACTCGTGCACATCCATATTCGGATACGTGCCTGTGAAATCGGGCATGAACCCCACGGTCCTATACAGGTATTCAGGATACTCGAAGATCGATTTCCCGTCCACAGTGCATTCACCCGACGTGGGAGGGTCAAGGCTGGACATAACCCGCATGGCCGTTGTCTTTCCCGCCCCGTTCGGCCCGATGAACCCCATGACATCCCCCTTTTGAAACGAGAAGGAGATATCGTCTACCGCTTTCACTTTCTTGAAATGTTTTTTCAGGCTGCATACTTCAAACATGGGTCACCGTCCGCTTCTTCCTGCAAACCTGCCGAAAATAACATGAAACGTCCCCACTGCCTGATATTCCTCAATATCAGGCTTCATAAAGGGATTGCGTTCCGTCACAAGCACGAAGTACCCTTCACGAGGAAAAAGACCTTCGGATACCGCTTCCCCGAGATTCTCCCTCTGAAATACCACGATCTCACGCTCCTGGTCCTTTTCAAGACTGCCTGACGCGAACGACAGGAGGCTTTTTATGGAAACGGGGCTCTGCCTGAGTGAAAGCTTCCGTTTCTCCCCTTCAGCAAGGTCCCTGCATTCCATATAGTTCCCGTTTATCCTGACAGCGGCGTATGCGGCGGGCACTGAGAGGCCGTTCAGAATGAATACGGAGCTTCCTTCTTCAGAAACGGCGATCCGCTCCCGCGCAGGTATGATGCTGATCACTCTGAAATGCTGGAGTATCCTCTGATTGATGAAATTACGGTATAGGATATCCCGTCCCCCGTGAATGATCTTCATGGATGAGGATGCCCTCTCACCCGATATCCAGAGCAGGTCGCTCGAGCTGAGCGGCAGATCCTTTTTAGTGAATGCGGCGTTATACACTGAAAAGGCCGTGTCAGTGCGCGCACTGTTATTCTCCGGATCAAGCTCCGTGGTGCTCACAGCAACGGTCTTGACGCCAATACCTTCGGAAACATTAGAGTATACATAGAGCATCAGACCACTGACAAACGCAACAGCAGGCACTGAAACGAGCATGAAGATGTCCTTTTTCCTGGCCCTCAGGTAAAATATATTGATAGGACCTATACATATGCTGAAAAGGATGATGATGACCAGGAATCCTTTTGCCGGGATATCTCCCACTCCCGGAATATCGCATTTCAGTATGTTCATCCGTTCGGAAATGCTCATACGCTTATCAGAAAAAAAACGGCTCAGAACCGCGCGCCACCCCTTCTCATCCTGCGGAAATCCGGGTATTAGTATCACTGAGCCTTTTCCCATCCCTGTTTTTTTTCTCGAACCTGAATTGGAAAAGGAGGGGAAAATACGCTTTACTGTGTTCTCCGGAACTTTGTCCGCATGATAGATCATGAGGCACCCCCCGGCATGTACCCATTCGAAAAGCTCCGAGATCCGCTCAGCGGGTACGCGTGCGAATATTTCCCCGTCAAGAGCTGCAAAGTCCACTCCTGTATAGGATATCCATCCTGCAGGAAGCAGGTCAGGCTCTGTCTGGGCTATTGACCTGTTTCCACTGTACCCGGATGTATCTTTAAACACGGCCTCAAAACTGCTGAAATAGGGAGGCTTCTTCCTGCATATGAACAGTATCGAATATCCCCGGTCATACGTGTCCTTTGTAGGGGTCCGGCACTGCATCCTTTTGGTCTCCCCCCCTGATGATATATCAATATCGTAGGATTGGTAAGGCGACATCATATCAGGGTACATCCCAAGCTGAATTGTCACCTTTTTTTTCCCGAACTGAGCAAGCGTCACGCTGCGGTAAAAACCGACCTTTCCTCTGCCCGATCCGTTTATAGTGCATTCCTGTTCTTTGTCCGTGAGATTATGCAGCACGAACACAAGGGGGAAACAGCCCCCCTCCTCAACAGCAGGCCAGGAGTTGTAAAGAACAGCCCTCACTCCTCCCACAATTTTTGTGTCGGTCTGTCCGTGCCCTGCTGGTACGCTCATTATGCAGAGAAACAGGACCATTGCGATAGTAAATAAAAGCCGTTTACATATCTGATTATTCATTATTCCATTATTTTCTGTTTGTATTACCTTACCTAAACCTAACTACTATCCCCCCTTACTTTCACTTCCTCCGGGATATCCTTTTCGAGCTCGGGCACATGCTCGACAATGCTCTCCATAACATCCCGTTCGGTCACGTGCTCTATGCTTGCAGCGTATTCCAGCACGAGCCGGTGCGCAACAGCGGGAACTGCTATTTTTTTGATATCCTCAAAATCGATATTGGGACGATCAGCCAGAACAGCAGCGATCCTGCCGCCTTCGGCAAGCGCTATCGCTCCCCGTGTGGAAGCCCCATACCGCACGAATTTCCGCACAACCTCAGGCGCATGCTCAGAATCGGGATGGGTAGCCGATATCAGCCTTCCGATATATGAACTGACAGCAGGAGGAAGGTATACACGCGATACAGAGTCGAATATGGCAAGAACCTCCTCACTCCCCATGACCGGTTCCTGTTTGGGCGGGATCCCCTTTTTCCGTTCGCTGATAATTCTGCTCAGCACACTGCTGTCCACTTTATCCACGGTGACCTTGATCAGGAACCTGTCGATCTGCGCTTCAGGAAGAGGGTATGTGCCCTCGAGCTCGATCGGGTTCTGCGTGGCCAGCACAAAGAACGGCCTGGGAAGACTGTACGTGGTTCCCATGACCGTAACCCGTTTTTCCTGCATTGCTTCAAGCAGAGCAGCCTGGGTTTTCGGAGATGCGCGGTTAATCTCGTCCGCAAGTATCACGTTGCCGAACACCGGTCCTTTATGGAACACGAGGTCCTTGCGTCCCTTGTCATCCTCCTGGATCAGGTAGTTGCCCGTGATATCTCCCGGCATCATATCAGGAGTGAACTGTATCCGCCTGAAGTCAAGACTGAGCAGCCCCGCAAGCCCCTTTACAAGTTCCGTTTTGCCCAAACCCGGCAGCCCTTCGAACAGAATATGCCCGCCGGCGAAAAAGCCGATAACAAGCTGTTCAATAACCTCGTCCTGGCCGAGGATAACACCGCAGAGTTTTTCTTTTACATTCTCAAGGACCTTTTTCTTTTCAGATATTTCTTCAGGAGAAAGAATAGCAGCTTTTTCGCTCATAACTCACCTTTCATTCTGTTATGCGATCACTCTTTAAAATAATCCCTTACTATTTTCCGGTGGGCCGGAGATATATCCCGTTTCCATGACCGGTCCCCTTCAGTGGGTGATACCGGGATATCGGTACCGGACCGTATGTCTTCAACATACTTGACCTGCGGCAGGGAAAGCCCTACACCGATGAGGGCCTGGTTATGCGGATCCCTGAATCCTGAAGGAAGGATCCTTTTTTGGGTTTCTGTCCCGGACCTGTCACTCGTATCCCCCCACACCATGGGTGCATCACCCCTGCCCCGGTCAATGCCTCCTGAACCCATATCACCCGGACCGGGCATGCCCCCGCCCCCCTTTTTACTGAGTCTGTAGGCCGTTTCTTTCTGTGTCTCAAGGTACTTTGTGATCTTCTCCCTGGACAGCGAATCTGACAGAAATTTGTCCAGCTCCTTGAGCAGCTCTTTGTTATTTAAAAGCTTCGGGTCGAACGGAGCATTTTTGTCAAGCAATCGTGATCCGTTCTTTCCCAGCACAGATTCAAGGCAGGAAGGCAGACTGGTGAACTTGCCCTGCCCTGCAAGGGTCCTGAGTGCTTTTGCGAGCTCCTCCGATTTTTTAGCGAGCCTTGAAACCGACCGCTGTCCGCTTTCAAGGTGCATCGCAAGCTCGCGTGCGGATGCGCCTGCCCAGTTTTTAAGACCGACAGCATCACGGGCCTTATTAACTATCCGTTCCCCGATACCGTCTATCGCCTCCCACCGTTCGTGGGAAAAACGGCGTGATTTCCTGGAACGGACCTCCTCTATCTCTTTTTGTATCTTTGAAAGTTCTTCCTGGGACAGGGCCCCTGCCTTTTCGAGCTCAGCGGCCATTTTTTCTTTTTTTTCGAGCTCCTCCTCAATAACGGTTCCGCTGTACTGATGCACAGCTGCCTGCTCGTTCACAGGAACCGCCAGTGCTGCCGCTGTAAGAAGAAGTGCGGGCATGACCTTTTTTGCCATAAGGGGCCGGTTCAGAAAAACCTGCGGCTGTCCGGCTCCTCTGGTTTCCATCTTCTGCAGCCAGGCGTTCCCCTGTTCAGAAGGCATGGAACTGAAAATCCAGAATATATGTCTGTAGTTCCCGTAATAATCAAGAATAAGCGCAGCATCAGAATATGAATAAAAAATCCCCCATGCAGCGATCCCCCCTCCGACAATACTTACTCCTGTCAGACCTGAAACGATCCACAGATATATTCTCAGGTCAGGATCGTACCCGAAAAAGACCTTGGATACGATAAGGCAGGTAGCCGCTGTACAGAAAAGGATATTGAGCAGGAAGAACATTCTTGCACAATAGAGTGTCCTATTGATTTTCCTTTTAAGAGCAGATATCCCGGTCTTATCCATTAACACATCCTGAATAAAAAATGTAATCTGATCATATTATACACGGAAATAATATTTTTCAATCCTTTTTTTATACTTACAGTTAAGTTAAAAATCGTTAATCGGTGTTCGATATTCAATATTCTGTTTCCTAAACTCTTCTACCCTTTAACCCTTCCACCCTTCAACTTTTATATTACCGGCTTCGCTGGTCCCCTTATTAATCCCGGCCCTGTAGGTAATCTGCAGTCTTTAGACCGCGGCTGTTGGATATTCGATATTGATATTCTTTTCTGTCTTCTGCCGGCTCCGCCGGCCTGCCTTCGACTTTAGACCATTGACTTGCGACTGAGCGAGCCAACGGCTCGCTCCTACAGGTCAATGGGCCTGCCTCCCTGTGTCTCGAGAAAATCGGCGTGATGGCCCCTTCCGGTCTGTCTGAGCCGTTTCCCGTATTCTTCCAGATAGGACCGGTTTGCATGCAGGGGACCTCCCTCGGCAATAGTGAGCCACAGAGGATCGGTCGGCGACGTTGACGACCGCATCATATCCGAATGCCATTTTTCAAGCATATACAAAGCTCTGTGTATGATATCCGGTTCCTTGTCACGCAGATTGACACATTCGTGCGGATCATGTTCGAGGTCGAACAGCATGTACTCGGGAAAATGCTTTAAACCGGTGTGATATGTTTTGATCATAATGTAATTGGAAAATCTGACAGCCCGCTGGCATGACCACGCGTTCTGGCTTACAACAAGGTATTCCCGGGGATCCTCCCTCTTCTCCCTGAGTGGCTCCGCTATTGACCTTCCGTCCCAGAAATCAGGGACATCAATTCCCAAGAGCTCGAGAATTGATGCTGCAATGTCATTCTGGTAATGCAGGCCCTTATACACACGGCTGTCCAGACCCGGCCATTTGATTATGCACGGCACGCGGGATGTAATATGGTCGGCTGTCTGATGATCTCCGTATACATTGAGTTCCCCCTGGTTTTCACCGTGATCAGCACTCACTATAACAGCAGTATCGTCCAGCACTCCTTCCGCGTCAAGTATCTCCAGTATTCTGCCCGTGTAATGATCGCTGTACCTGATGCCCCTGTCGTACCCGTCTATCCACACATTGAAGTCGTCAATATTTTTTATTTCACAGGGGGAATAAGGAAGTCCGATATCAACAGGGCCGTATCCGAGCGTTTCACGGGCTGAATGGGGGCCGTAGGATTCATAATCCTGCTGTATCTTCTCATCACTGATCCACGAAGGAGGAGGGTCGTTCTCAAAGGGATTGCCGAACTCGTCAGGTGTCCGGTAATAGGTATGGGGATCCCACATGTTCACGTGCAGGAACCAGTTGTCTTCTTTTGCATGCTCTTTGAGCCACTTCTCCGCATAGGGAAATACCTCATCAGCCCGTTCAAGGCCCGATTTTCCCGGATTGTACATCTCCTTAAAGCCTGCATAAAACCACCAGGCGCTGTGGCGTTCAGCAAAAGGACTTACCGTTACAGTGTGCATCCCCGCATTGGCCATTGAGTAGACCCATGTGTTCGTATAATAGGGGTCTTTGAATCCCCTGTCCGCTCCTGTCCGCCTCGGATCAGCGGTCGTACCGCCGTGATTGACAGCATCCGTATGGATACCGAAACGGCCTGAAAACAGGGATGACCGCGAAGGCAGGCAGGGCGCGTCAGATACATAACAGTTATCGAACCTGATCCCCTGCTCAGCGATCGTGTCTATGTTAGGGGACGTATTCCTATGATACCCGTAGCAGCTGAGATGATCCGGTCTGAGCGTATCAATGTCAATATACAGTACACGCATGCCTCTGCCCTTTCTTTAAAACAGGTCGCGTTTTGCAAAAGATATTTCTGCGAGGAGAAGAAGAATTGCTGAATATATTGCTGTATAAACGGTGACAAGCAGGATAAGGTAAGCTGAAGGGAGGTACCGCACATCTCCCTGATAAAAGTAGTTGTAGTTCTCCAGGTTCAGGAATATGCTGTAGAGAAGCTGAAGCAGGTAAAAATACACCCCCTGGACTTTTACAAAGTAGCTATTCAGAAAGTTCAGAAGATGACACATGATGAATGCGGAAAATACGATTATCACGTTCGGGAGGAACGGCAGCCGAGTTGAAACCGCAACTGAGAGAGCCACGAGTACGCATGTCTTGAGAAAATTGAGGTATACCCCCCTGAATATATGGATATCCCACACTATCTGGGACCCCATCCGCCGCTCCACGTCCTGAGCACTCTGGAACCTGATCGCGATGAGAAGAACGAGGCTGAGAAAAATAAACAGTGGAATGATCCCCGCTACGATACCCGCGTATTTTCCAAGGATGAAATCGTTCCGGGAAACAGGTTTGCTGAGTGTCGCAAGAGCGGTTTTTCTCTCAATCTCATTGTATATTGAACGCGAGGCAGTGATCACTGCCATAAAGGTCCCGACCAGGAATATCGTGGCAAGGCCCATCTCCCTCACCATGGTCCGTGTATAGCTGGGATCTCCCCCCGATCCCCAATCGAGTGTGAACAGGGTAAAATCCTTTGAAAAGAAAATGACCGCGGCTGCAAGCACTGTCAGAATGTAATACACAGGTTCTTTCATCATGCCCTGCACTTCAGCTTTTGCAATTGTGAAGATATTCCGGATATGCCGGGCCGGTGTTTTGATGTCCATGTGTTTTTCGTTTGTTTTTTCCAACACTTCGTTTTAAAAAATTTCCTTATATTAAAACGTTAAGCGCATAACAACCCCATCACATCCTGTATATTTCCGACGTTCTCTAGGTCCATAAAGGACTGGATCGATTTTTCAGTGCTGCTTCTGCCGATCACATCCTGCGCGCACTGCCTGTATTTGGCCAATACTTCATCCTGTGAAAGAGGATGTTCTATCCCTCCCTTCCGTTTCGATTTGTATACGCGTTTTTTATATTTGCTGCCTCCCTTTAATATGACGGTCACCTCGGCAAATTCGTCTGACAGTTTATCGCGACTGTCCATTTCGGGGTGGATACTGCACGATATTTTCCGCATGATCTGTTCCAATGCCCTGCTGTGCAGCCATGAGTCACTGAAGTGAGAGAGGGCCAGTCCTCCCTCAAGAAGCAGCGTCCCGAGGCAACATTCCAAACTGAACCGTGCTTCAAGAGCGTTTTCAGGTTGTTTTTTGCACAGAGATTCCATTACGAGACATGATACGTCAGATTCGATTTTTTCGATATCCTTATGCTGTATGCTGTTGCTGCTGACAATATCTTCCAGCGCCTGCATAGACGTGAATATATTCCCGCAACAGGGATACGGTTTCAGCATCACTCCAGGTGAAACGATATCAAACGGGTTCCCAAGCGTACCTGTAATCGGACCGCTGATATCCCTGTCTGGGATCCCCAGCATCTTCAAAAAACCGGATCCCGTGTCAAAAACGTCTTCCGCAGCGGAAAAACCGTTCTGTGCTAGGCGTGCTGCAGTGATACCGTTCTGTGCTGCCATTCCGCAGTGAAGAGATTTGGCCATTGTCCCGAAATTCTTTTTCGTACCGGATGCCATTGAAGACGCAATACCGAAAGCAGTCCTGATCTGACTCCCAGGCAATTTCAGGAGTCTGCATGACGCGGCCGCGGCCCCGAATATCCCGAGAATAGAGGTCGTATGCCATCCCCGTTCGCACAGGTCGAGGGCTGTCGCCCTACCGAGCTTTGCTTCTGTCTCAAATCCCGCAATGTACGCAGTGATTATTTCAGCTCCGGATAGTCCCTCCTGTTCGCCCAGAGCGAATACTGCAGGCAGAACAGGGGCTGAAGGGTGCCCGTCCATTGAAAGGTTTGAGTCGTCAAACTCCAAAGCATGGCCGAATACCCCGTTGGCCAGGGCCGCAGAACATGCTGATGTCCGCATCTCCCTTCCAAGAAGCCCTGCTGCAGGCTGTTCACCGCGCTCCTGAATGTGCCGTATTACGATCTCGGCTTGCGGGGAGTGCGAACCTGCAATAGCAACTCCTGTAAAATCAAGAATAGCGATCCTGGCATTTTTTTTCGCTTCACCGGGAATATCATTATACGTCAATGAATCGACAAAATCCGCCAGATATCCGGTTAGCGACATAGCCAATGGGTACTTCAACAAAAAGACAAGATAAAAATATTGGACAGGATCACAGGATTTACAGGATAAGTTAAAATCCTAAGCACTAAATCCGAAATCCCCTCCTGGGCGTAGGCCCCTATGGGCCGGAGGCCAAACAAATTCAAATGTCTAAAATAGGAATGATCAAAACAATAAAAATAACCACTAAGGCACAAAGACACGAAGAAGAGCTTATTTAAAAATAAAAGAAAGAATATGGACAGGATCACCCCGATACAATGCAAACTGCCTTGACCGGGGCTGTAAGCAGGATTAACATGATTAGGTTAAAAAAGTCAGGAATTAACATATAGTCTCCTTGCTTCATCCTGAAATATTTTTATTCTTATCTTTACTTTGTGACTTCGTGTCTTCGTGGTTTCTTCTTGTTTTGAATTTCGGTCATTAGTATTTCGGTATTGTTTAGAATTTAGAATATTAGAATTTAGGATTTTAATAAATCTGTCCTCTGTCTTCCGACCTCTGCCTAAGGCATCTCAATAACGACAATACATTGTTGTCCAGCAGGCGCTAAACACTTACACGGCTTCCTGATACTGTTCCTCATCGAATCCTGGACGAATGAATTCCCTGGCGTGAGGGAATGTCATTTCAACATTCTTCCTTAACCTGTCAAGGTGGACCAGTATGTCGATTATTTCGTTTTCTGTCTGGGAAAAATACCGGTACAAAACTCCCCATGAAGCTATTGAACGGTCGATTTCGATCAGCGCGACTTTTGCCGATCCGTCAGCATCATACTGTGAGGCTTCCTGCGGGTTATCATCCGGTTCCGATAAGCCCTGTACCGCCCGCATGCATTTCACGTATATCTGAGGCTGATACCATCTGATGACCTCAATCGCGTTATCAATCTCATCCGCCTCCCCTGAAGGATCCGAATCATCGAATTCAAGTATCTCGGCTTTCATGCTTAATTCGTCTTCTTTGCCCTCAAGCAGATGGTCGGCACTCCGGAACCACTCCTCGACCATCTCAATATAATCGGAAGCCGCATGCGTGCACGAATACGCTTCGCTTTTTTCATCAAAGATCCTCCGCTGTTCCTCATACGTCTCTGGACTGACATGATCAAGGTCTATGCCCTTTTCCTCCGCGATCTCCCTGATCATGTCAACAGTAACCTCAAACATTTCATTGACATTTTCCCAGAACGATCCGTCAGCATCCGCTTCCGGCCCGTCCTGAAGGAGCTGTTGCTCGGATATGCTGTAATTAGCACACCGTAACCGGAAACGGCACCTCTCGCACCATCTGTCGCAGTAATTATATATACCCTCAACAAACTGAGGATCATCTGCAATTTTTCTGAAGTCTTCTTTATTCGTCATCCGTACAATACCTTATCACTAAGTCACTATTTTTCTTTCAAGGCTTCGCTAGGAAATAAAGTCAATAGGTTGGGGTCAGGAGGCCGGTTATAAAAAATCCTAAGCATGAAACTCTAAGCTCCCTCCGGGGCCGCTTCCAGCCCGTAGGTCTTACAGGCAGGCTTCCTGCTCGTAGAGCATACAGCTCGGAGAGAGGGTAAGCCCCTATGGGCCGAAGGCTAAACAAATCTTCTATGCAGTAGGTGGGTTAGGGTCAGGAAGCCAGTTTGGAAGTCAGGTAAAGGTAAGGTGTAAAAGACTTGACCTGTCGACCTTACCCAAACCGGCATCTTGACCTTTACCCCTTGACCATATTATTTAATTTAGGATATTGGGATTTAGGGTTTTCGTACATCTAATTTCCTAATCCTGACCTTAACCCGATTTCAAAGAACAACAATATATTTCCTGAAGGACAACGCATTGTCGTTCACCAGGCGCCAAGCTCATAAAGTATACCCAACATCAGACCGGTGTCAAGATATTATATCCGTTTTTTTTATTTTACTAAAAATATATTGAAATTTATCCCTTTTATGATATAAATATAAACTCATCTTTGTATCACTATAAACAGGAAACACACACATGGAAAACAGCAAATCTCAGGAAGATCTCAGTGCTGAAATAGTTGAACTAAAAAGAACGATCCATCAGATTGAAAAGCATCTTCCTCATCCGGACGACGCCGACCCCACTCAGATACAGGAGCGTATCGGTATGCTTGCCGCCAGATCCAGTATCCTTGCTGTATGCAACACGTCCCGGGATGCCAGAGAAATTCTCTTGACATGCTTTTACGAACTTGTGAATATTCTGGACATACGCACAGGGCTTCTCCATTTCGCTGATGATGCATCGGGAGTCCTTTTTCTCAAAGCCCACGAGAATATAAATGCATCTCTTCAGCAGAAAGTCGAAACGATCGAATCTGGCACAACCCCTGTGGGACAGGCGGCAAAAACGCACAGGCCTGTGTTTATTGAAAGCGTTGAAAAATTCGGAGGCAGGGTAAAACCCTTCTGGGAGAACGAGGAGATAAAGTCCGGTGTCAGCATACCTCTTATCGGCCCATACGGTCTGATATGCATACTTACGTTCGGCTCAGACAAACCGGGCTTTTTCACTGAACACCGCATGAATTACATTTCATCTGCAACAGAAAGCGTCATCGCATCGATCGGAATGCTCCGGAAAATCGAGGAAGATCCCGATATGGTCTCGGACATCAAGACAAGACGGTCTCCGGTCAGCCGGGTCATCGAAGCTATGCCTGAAGGAGTGATTTTAGCAGACCGTGACGGCGTTATACTCACTGCGAATTCAGCACTTGTCCAGCTTGCCGGGTACAGTGCCGCTGACATCACAGGCCAGGCCGTGGCAGACCTGATACCCGGTTGGATAGACAAAGATCGCTTCAGCCGTTTCATCGGATTCACCAGACAGATAGAAGAAAAGAAATCCGCTTCCACCGGTCCAGTCGCCCTGTTTGATAGGAAAAAAAGGGAATATTTCGGTAACATCACTGTGGATTTTATCGACAGCGATGAATCGAGAAACCCTGTCGGATGCATTATTGTTGTTGCAAAGGCTGCCGAACCAATTGCTTCCGGCAAGGCATTCATCAACTCTGAGAACCTTATGCAGACATTGATCAGGATCTCTCCCTCAGGTACGATCGCAACAGATCTTGACGGCACCGTTACTCACGCCACCCCGGGATTTCTTACCATGTACGGCATACAGACAGAAAATGAGATCACAGGAACCCATCTGCTCGAGCTCATTGCACCTGAAGACAGGGTAAAAGGCATACACATGCTTGATGGAATACGGAAAGAAGGCATCCGGCAGGACCAGCCCCTTGCACTTCAGAAAAAAAACGGGGCACGGTTCACGGGAACGATGAGACTGGATTACATAAAGGACGGACATGGGAATCCCCGCGGAATGCTCGCAGTCATCAGCACTGTGCCTCAGACTGCTGTTTCAGATGAAGACCGGGACACTGCCTCTGAAACGATCCGCGACAGGCTGACAGGATTCTACAGCCGTTCCTATTTCAATGATGAGCTTGAACGACTGGGCAGGGATGTTGCCCGTCTCTATCCCCTTGCAATATTCGTCGTGGAAGTACACGGCATAGAGCTTATCAATGAAATATTCGGATCTGACACGGGTGACGACCTTCTGGTGACAGCCGGGGAGATCCTGTCAAAGCCGTTCCGCAGGATCGATACACCGGCCCGGATAAACGGAAAACGGTTCGGTATTATCCTGCCGCGAACACCGGTAGGAGTTGCAAAGGCAAAAAAAGACATTATCCTGACAAAAACGGCGAAATACAATGCGCAAAAACATAAAGCCCCCCTCAGCCTCTCAATAGGCTTTGCTGCGACGGAGGATATCGAGGACGGAACCATATACGATCTGTTCCACCGGAGTGTTGTTGATCTTGAAGAGGAACGACTCGCCCTTAACATGAGCCCCGGTCAGAAAATCCTTCAGATCCTGATGGAAAATCTTGAAGAGAAAGGGTTCATTTCCAGCGATTCCGAATCCCCGCTGTGGAAAGCGACTCAAAAGGTTCTGTCTAAAGCGGAACTTCCTGATAATGAGATCAAGAACCTTCAGCTCATGGTCCGTGCCCACAATATGGGATATATCATTGTGCCGGATCCTGTGTGGGAAAAACCGGATACGCTGACAGCGGAGGAATTAGAGGCCGTAAAACAGCATCCCCAGATAGGATGCAATATCGCCATCCAGTCAGTAGAATTTGCCCCTGTTGCCACCCAGATACTTCATCACCATGAACGGTGGGACGGAAACGGGTATCCTGCAGGGCTTAAAGGGAAACGCATTCCACGCGAATGCAGAATATTCAGTATCCTTGATGCATACGGCGCCATGGTCTCTCCCCGGTCCTTCCGCAGGGAAAAATCACATCAGCAGGCCCTTAACGAGATCATGGAGGAATCGGGCAGTCAGTTCGACCCTGACGTTGCGGAAGAGATCGTGGATATCCTGAAGTAGCAATCCATCCCAATTCGCTTAGTTCGCTCAGGGTCCGTGATAGGGGGACAGGCGGCTTTTTGGAAAAGTTTCCAAACTCTTAATGGCTTGTTGTTCACACTAAAATCTTCATGACTTTTGCTGGGTTTTTAATACATTACAGAAATATTTTGCCGGCTTTTTTTGCCGTTTTTCGCTTCAAACTGTACTTCCCCTGCATGGGTTTCAGGTATAATTGTAAGGCTTATCTATCCGGCTACGGCCCGTTTCGCGACGGCCTGCCGCGGACTCTGCCCGTTGGCAGATCATGATGGAATATGCTGAATATGCTCCACAGTTTCTCACCGCTCGCGTGAAGCCATTTCTGGATGTGCTTCTCTCTCTGTCTTCCCGTATGCCCAGGATTTATATGGTCATCATAAAACCGCTTCGCATACTCGGATCCGCCTACGAATATGCTTTTTGAGTATTCCCAGGTCCTCTGAAGAAGACTCCCTGCCTCCCCTTCTATCCTGTATTTCTTTAAGCGCGCTTTCATTGCGTCTGTTACGACTATGCCATGCTCTTTTCCCCCTTTGGGTGTGCTCCCTGCTTCGTATATGTAGGCCAGATATGTTTTGTAAAGCTCGTGTGTAAGCGCTTTTGTGTCTGTCAGCTTTTTGTGCAGTCCACCCATGCACAGCCCTTCTTCTAAGAGTCCTATGTCCACCAAACCTCCCGGATTGCCCTGCTTCAAGTGGTGCAGACTGCTGTATTCGTAGTCTTCGGGCCGCTTTACCATTGATGCTCTGAAGCTGTTGAGCTCGATGTATGCTGCCCCGCGGAGCATGGATACGCCACGCTCGAATATGGTGCTGTGGAATCTGCTCTGCCACAGTGTGCCCACTGCTCCTGTATGACGATTGTATGCATTGGTTAACAGAAGGTTCAGCTTTTTCATGAACCGTGATATGTCGGTCAGTGCGTTGACTACATATTCCCGATATTTTTCTACATTGGGGTTGAGACGGTATTCTTTGTCATGATAGCTGTTCCAGCGTTGTATGGCTTCTTCTGCGTCTATTTCCTCCCTGTCCCTGAGCACCACCATGAGGTGCGTATGATTGTCCATTGCGCTCCATGCAGCGTACCGCGCATCAAATAGATATGAAATTTTTTTCAGTATGTTTACATAGGTCCTTTTCATGTGTGAGTCAAGCCTGAAGTCTTTATTATTGACTCTTGATACTACATGATAAGCTGCAGCACGGCTTTTCACTTTTATCCTGGGCCTTCGAGCCATTGTTGTTCCTTTCAATTATTTTCTGATTTTTCTTTATTTTTCCTTTTTTATCCTTTTTTATCCTTTTTATCGAAATTTTTCTGTTTTTTTTACATAATTTTTTGTCCGAATAAAAAATAACATTATATCACAGTTCCCCCAATTTGTCAAGTAATTTAGTTGCCTGTCCCTACTCCTATTCCTACTCCTATTCCTATTATAGGCGCTTATTGCATAATTTTTTCTTGAAAATTCTCTTAAATCCATTATTATGTATTACACATTCAATATTCAATAAAAATATATAGGGAATACGATATGGGTACGTGCGGGATACATCCTGAAGAAAAAGCAATAGGCACATGCATTCAGTGCGGAAAGCCCATTTGCAGGGTGTGCTGGAAATCCCACGGGTATTTCTGCAGTGAAAAATGCAAACTGAAAACCCAAAAGGAGGAAAAGAACCTTATTCCTGGAAAAGACGCTACTAGACTGTCAGAAATTGATGCAAAAGCAACGCAGGCTCTAAGGTTTATCACCAGAAAAGTCATCCCGGCGGCTGTTATTATTGCAGCAGGCATAATACTGTTTTTCTGTCTAAGCGACGCGGGAGATCTGGTATGGGAATTCAGGCCGCCTGTTGATAAAGCCTTATCTTCGATGGCAGTTTCAGACGCAAGGCTGTTTTTCGGATGCGACAACGGCACAGTTTACTCTGTTAAAAAGAAAAACGGAGAGACAGCCTGGGAATTCACAGCAGAAGATAAAAAGCTTTCCCATTCCTTTCCCGTATGTATCCCGCCGGATACATGTATTATCTGGGATACAAAACACATATACGGCCTTGACATCGACACAGGGCGGGCCAAATGGACATCATCTCCTGCAGGAACGTTTCACCCGAATGTAATAGTTGAAGGAAAAAGGATTTTTTATATTACACATATATCCGAAAACATTACAGAACAGAGATCCTCCTCTGTTTATGATATCCTTGCAGCCGGGCTTTACAGACCTTCCCGCATATCCACTCTGTTCTCGGATCGGACAGACACTCCCGCCATACATGCTGTCAACACTGAAACAGGAAAAACTATATGGACCGTTGAATGCAGTGAAAAATCGGAACCGGTGCTTTTCTGCACTGCAGGAGGCTTGCTGTATCTGATCCAGTCTAACTATCAGGGCTCGGACCTGAAAAATGAACTTTTAGCCTTTGAAACATCCGCCGGTAAGGGAAAATGGAAAGCGGAACTGACCGGAGGCAGCATCGCAGGCATGTATCCGGGAAAGAGGGACGTTATCATCTGTACGGAACAGAATCTGTATTCAATCTCTGCCGCGGGAAGGAAAAAATGGAAAGCCAGCAGGCACAGCTCCCTTTTATCGAAGCCCGTTGCTGATAATGAAATCGTTATTTTTAAACAAACAGCTGAAAAACTTGCCGCCGTAAACCGTAACGACGGAAAGGTACGGTGGACAATCCCTGTTGCAACACTTACGGGGCAGCCTGTATTAGGAGATAGATATGTATATATTTCAACATTTATCCAAGAGGAGGGGGAAGGCACGGGGAAGCATACGTTCTCCCCTACCGGCACATCTCCTGACAGCCCTCTGTCAGAGGATATTCCTGAAGCAGAGAAGCTCATCAAAGATTTAAGTGCGGGAATCTCCATGCAGATAAAGCTGACTCCCATCCTGAAAGCGGTAGACAAAGCAACAGGAAATACCGTATGGACCGAAAAAAATGTTGGCGGCAACATTTTCTGTGCAAAGGACAGACTGTTTGCAGTGCAGCGATCGAACACATTCAGTCTCATCGACCAAAAAATAGGGACACTGACCCTGATTTACGCCCTTAACAAGGACAACGGGGACCTGTTATGGAAATACGAGCACAAAGGATATATTGATTCGATTGCGGCGGATGAATCCCATCTGTTTTTCACATCACATCAGGATACATCGGGCATTACTGAAATGATGTCCTTTACGGGTAAGGCGAAGTCAAAACTGGGTAACAGCATTTCCTGTATTTCAATTGTCTGGTAGGAGTGGTATGCGAAGTATCAAAGAGCTTATCCGAACATACGGCACTGACAGCAAAAAGATATACACGTGTTTTTTTCATGACAGCCGTACTGCTGAAGGTTTATGCGAGAGATGCGGAAAGGATATCTGTCCGGACTGCATTGTGCACGAAAAAGGAATGACAGTCTGCTTTGAATGCACCCGCCCCTTTTCACGCATGCTTTCTTCCGCCTTCCCATGGTTCACAAATCATGGACTCCTTCTTCTTGCGCTGCTTCTTCTTACTGCGGGTGTATATGTGTTGTCCGGTGGAAAGGCAGATAACGTCACCGGTTCCATCTCTTCCTTACAAGACCCCGATACGATCATACTTCGGAACCGTCTTTTCATGGAAAAAGGTGTCCGTCTTCTCCGTTATGCCGATCATCTTAAACATAAACACAGGATTCACCGCGCTGAACGTATGTTTAAAAGAGCAGGACAGTCGTTCGAAGAAGTCATTAAAGGCCTGGAAATACAGCATGACATTCGGCTGGCTGATATCCGTTCTTTCAAAGAGGACAAAATCCGCAACCGTTTCGCTAATGTGTGTATTCTCATCGCCCGATGCTGCCGCGAGGGGGGTGATATACCCTCAGCCCGTACCTGGCTCAGGCAGGCTTCTGAATCCAAGCCGTTTCCGGAAACGCTCGCGAATGTCTATTTCAGGACGGCGTATCTGCATGAGCAGCATTTGAACGACCCTGCCGGTGCTGTTGATCTGTATGCCAAAGCCCGTGATACAGGGACGATCTCTATTGAACGTTTTATTGACAATGCGATGGACAGAAGTATTGAGATGCTCTCTCAGCCTCACAGTGAGACCAGAACTGATTCTATTCTTGCCGTGCTTACGGGGAATGCCGATCCGGCTGAAGCGCAGTACAGGATCATCCTGTGCTATGACAAGCTCGGAATGAAGGAAAAGGTGGTTTCCGAATACAAGATTATGAAAAAGGAATATCCCTATTCAGAATGGACCCGGGAAATTGCCCGTATAGGAATGATCCCTGAAGATGAGTCTAACAATTTACAGAAAACTGAGATTTCCCCTTCTTCTGAAGAAAAGGAAGAGGAGGAAGAGCTTACAGTAACGCCGTTGGAATAAGTTTTTTGTCGCAGGATGCGACAAAAAACTTGTATAATAATTACCGAGAGCATGTATAACAATATGAAAGTTAAAGAAATGTGTGGCGTGTCAGTCAAAGCGTTATACGCTTATTGTTGTATGGATTATAGCGCGGCGTTGTATATATAAGGATATTTAAGAAATGCACAATACGTATACGTTAAAAAAAACTTTTTGGCTGCGGTTAAAAGCCGCGGTATTATCATGCTGATTATTCCTTTTAAGACTGAGGAACCCGTTTCCCGCTTCTCCCTGATTACATATATACTTATCGGGATCAACACTGTTGTTTTTGTTATTATCCTGTTCCTTTCGGCTGGAACGGCGGAGATCCTGACAATGGAGCTCGGATTCGTCCCTGATGAATGGTACAGGTTTCACACAGCTGCAACAAGCCTTTTCATGCATTCGGGATGGCTTCATCTGATAGGAAATATGTTTTTTCTCTGGATGTTCGGCCGCATTGCGGAACAGAGGTTAGGTGCAATTCGGTATATCCTCGTATATCTGATCTCTGGCATAGTGGGCCTTGCAACGCACACCCTTACTGTTTCATCCTATTTTTCAGACCTTCCCTGTGTCGGAGCCTCCGGGGCTATTTCAGGGATACTGGGCGCATTCGCTGTATGCTTTCCACGCCTGAAACTGAGCTGCCTGTATGTATGGATACTGTTTTTCAGGCCTCTGGTGGGAATTATGAGGATCCCCGCCTTTCTGTTTATAGGCGGCTGGTTTGTCATTCAGCTTATATACGCGACTTCCCTGGGTGATATAACGGGTGTTGTTGGGATCGCGTTCTGGGCGCATATAGGGGGCTTCTGTTTCGGAGCGCTTGCCGCGAACGGAACACAATTATTTTCCTGGGTCAAAAAGCAGTTTCGCATTCTGAACATCGAGAGGAAATATCAAAAAACTCTTTGCACCATACACGATAAAAAATGGGATCAGGCGCGTTCCCTGCTTCAGGGTCTTTCCGAAGATCCTGGTTTCAGCCATTCTGTCGATTATCTGTCACTCCAGTGTGCAGCACAGGAAGGGAATACTCCTGATATCGTACATCTGGGAAAAAGGGTTCTCGATCATTCACACGGGACCGGTGCTCCGGGACCGGTACTTAACGCATTTTATATGCTACGGAATACAGACAGATCTTCCGTGCTGACGCCGCACCATCTTCTCGGGATCGGCAGGAATTTCATGAAAATGAAGAAATACGGTCACGCTAAGGATATTTTTTATGCTGTGCTCAGGGATTATCCGGATAACGGGGAAAACGACCTTGTCCTTTACGCTCTTGGGGAACTGTACCGGGAAACCGGAAAACCTGAACAGTCACAGGAAATACTTGACCTCCTGAACCACATGTTTCCCGATTCGAAAGTCGCCGGAGCTAAGTGAACAAGTTTTTTGTCGTTTTCAACGACAAAAAACTCAGCCCGACTTCTTAAGACGTTTAATGACGTTCTTATATCCTTCTGTCTTGCGGAGCGGCTCAAGGTCGGGATCCCTTTCCATGTGGTCTATATTTGTGAATCCGTTCTCAACGGATTTTTCAAGATAGCGCAGTCCGTTCTGTTCGTCACCCTTGCGAGAATAGGCGCACGCGATATTATAGAGTATGGATTTTTCCTTCGGATACACAAGCAGCGCCAGCTTTAGATGGAATATTGCCTCATCATATTTTTTATTCACAAGATACCGGGCTCCGCTTCTGCTGTGCGCTGCAAGCTGAATAAGGACTGCCCGTGCATAGAGCGCTTCAATCTCGTCTTCGTTCTTTTTTATGATACCCTTAAGCTCATCAATGATCGACCTGGTTTTTTCAGGATCATCATTGAACAGGCGGCATATGGTATTGACCGTCTCCCCCACTTTTTTTCTATACACTTCCCGCTTCTTCCGTTTCTCCTCTTCCTGCTTCAGCCGTTCCTGCACATCAGGAAGGGCACCGAGCTTTTCAACTTTTTTCCGGATTTCTCCTGTATCACGGATACCTTCAAAATCCCGGGCAAAAAACAGGTGCTCTTTATAAGCTTTGAAGGTGTTGCCTTTTTTCTCCGAAGCCCGGGCCCGTTCCGTGCGGTTGTCCCATACACGGTCAAGGATCCCGGCCTCTGTTTTTTCCTTGCGCACAGCCCGGATCAGCATCCACTCCAGAGCTTCCCAGCACAGATACTCAGAAGGCCACCGATGCCCTCCCTCAAATATCCTCAGCCGGCCCGGGGCCTTCTTTTCCCGGAGGAACCCGTTCAGCATTTCCATTTCAGCCAGATTGAAATCCTTTGTACCGGCAGTGCTGAAAACCGGGAACGAAGGCACAGTACCCTTTGGCCGGGAAGAATGGAATCCCCCGCTGCAGGCAATAACACCGCTGATGGGATATTCACCGCTGAAAGCAAAATAGAACATCGCCCGTGCTCCGCCTGAAAAACCGGTGCCGTAGATCATGTTTGGATCGATCGAAAACCGCGCATGCGTATCCTTCCATACAGCACTGAACGCCTTAATGATACGCTCCATCGGGCCGTTTCTTGAATTATTCGATCCTGCTATGATGCATCCGTAGGCTTCAGCCGCATTACTGAACGACCTTACCGGTATTATACCGTGAGCCCCGGCATCAAGAGCATATATGATAGGCCATTTCCTGTCCGGAGTGTAGGATGATGGAATGTAGAGTGAATATGTCTGTTCCCTGTTTTCAGCGCATTCAACCCGCTGAAGCACTTTTCCCCGGGGCAGTGTGTCCTCAGCTGCGTACAGATCTGAAACAACAGCAGAGCAGATTACGACGGTCAATAATGGACATATCACATTCTTCATTTTCCTGTTCCTTTAACAAGCGAGGCTAAAGCCTCGCCCTACGTTAATCAGCGAGCCGGTCAATTATATTCGAAACCCCTTCGATCAATATATCCTCCGCTTCAGGGGCAAAGAGAGCGAATGCGGATTCATAGCCTCCGAGCGGGTATTCCTCTTTCGTAGGAAAATACCCGAGATATCCGTTGCATTCGTCAACAACAATAAGGTCAAGGCCGGGAAATTGCCTGCGCAACCTGATGCTGTAGTCTCCGAACGGCTCTCCTGGCAGGCCTGCTATTATCGTATCATTAATCCTGAGCGCAAAGAGGGGATGGAAACGCGATCCGGGCGGCCGTCCCCTTACATGCATACCGACAAAGGTATAGTGGGTCTCCTCAGCCGCGTACCTCAGCCGTTCTATCTCCTCTGAAACCGCTTTAAGCTCTTTGAGCGTTCCTCCTGAGCTTCTCAGCTCTTTGAGCTTTTCCCGGGCTGCTGCAAGGTCCTGTCCCGCCTGTTCCGGGGTTTCAGGATAATCGCTGCGGATCGGAAGCTCGACATCAGCCGAAAACGGATCTGCACGTGTAATATCCTCCCATTTACCCCCGTCCAGACACTCCAGCAACAGGTCCGCTGTGCGGTACCCGATCTCCCGCGCCAGTTCCCTTGATTTTGCCGGAATGAGCGGGGTCTGGTTTCCGCACGGGCCTGTAAAAAAAACGGCACTTCCCCCGAATTTTTCCTCGAGACGGTTCCTAAGATATGCCGGATAATCACCAGTGTGCATGTCGCCTTTGATATTGGCTGTGCATGGATGGGCCGCCCACCTGCTGAGGCTTCCCACGGGCTCACCCGACTCGGAACAGAAAAAGAGTGCCTGGATCAGTGTGTCCGCAGGCCCGTCCAAAAGGAGCTTATCAGGAATGTCGGGAATGTCAGTCCCTTCAGGCAGCTTCAGATCCTCGGCTTCAGGATACGTGCAGCGTATTGTTTTTTCGGGCCCTGACGCAAGGCCCAGACAGGCGGTTCTGAGCAGTGCCGAACAGTCGGCTTCCCTTTGTTCAGTCACGTCAAACCCGTACCAGAAGGAAAAACTGCCCGCGTCCAGGAACCGCTTTCTTCTGTTCGCCACTTCCGGAGGCTGCGGGGTGGTTTTCACATAACACATGCGGGCGGGAACTGCTGAACCGTAAGCCTTTGCTGCAGCCCGCACAAAAGCCTGTTCCCAGAGATCCGGATCGAAAAAATCCGGGCCTTTCATGGCAACGCTGTGGTTCTGGGTCGAAAATATGCACACGTTCTCAGGCACCGTATTGAGCTCCCCGGCGATTTTTCTGCGAAGGTCTGCACACACGTCCGGCCAGATATTATCCACGTCAGCGGTTAACAGTGCTGAAACGGAACCATCCGGGTTTATCAGCACAAACGCCCTCACATCAATAGTGTCGGCACACCCGTGCTCTGTTTCCCAGCTCCCTACAAGGCTTTCCCGTCCAAAGCCCACTTTAGCATTCATACCGATGTTCCCCGCGCAGCGAATTCCCCGTTCACCCTGTCCCTGAATTCCTTCTGCATGAAATACACGTAACCCACGTTTGCCAGGGCTTCAGCCGCTTTAAGCATCTGATCGAGGCCGTACTTGCTTCCTGCTGCCTCCCTGAACGCCACTGAGTGGCATGCTGGTTCTTCTTTCGATATACTGAAATAGACATGTGCTCCGGGAACCACCTGGGACACATCACCGAAGTCAGAGGAGCCTCTGCCAGAACTCTCAGGGACTTCCGGTTCAAGCCCTGTCTGCTCCGCAGCTTCCACATAGGCCTTGTTCAGTACCTGGTTGGGTACTCTCGCCCGGTATCCCGGTTCCTTTGGCTCTATGTCGACCTGTGTGCCCGACATCAAGGCAGCACCCTGTGCAATGTCCCTGAACCTCCCGATCATATCGTCAAGCACATTATCCTCAAGCGCCCGTATATAGAATTCACACGATGCGCAGTCCGGAATGATGTTGGGGGCGGCACCGCCCTCTTTCACGATCCCGTGAACTCTGCAGGTTTCAATAAGGTGCTGGCGCCAGGCGTTGACTCCCTGGAACAGGAGGAGTACGCCGTCAAGCGCGTTCTTTCCTTTCTCAGGGGAACCTGCGGCATGCGAAGCTTTGCCCTTGTACGATACTCGGAACCGTTTGATCGCTGTACACCCATTGTCAGGGATTGTTTGTGACGAAGGATGCGCGAGCATTGCAGCATCTATGCCTTCAAGAGCCCCGTTTTTTATCATCTCTACCTTGCCCCCTTTCCCCTCTTCGCCGGGTGTCCCCATCACTACGACTGTACCCGGGATATTCTCCTCCTCCATCACGTTATACAGGGAGGCCCCTGCTCCGATTGCCGCAGCGCAAATCAGGTTATGACCGCACGCATGCCCGATCTCAGGAAGTGCGTCATATTCGGCCATAAAACAGAAGACCGGACTTCCCTCCCCTTTTACAGCCTTGTATGCCGTTTCAAGCCCTGCAAAAGGGGTTTGGATGGTGAATCCGAGCTTCATCAGATAATCGACCTGCATTTTGCATGCATTTTTTTCAAGGAAAGCGAGTTCCGGATCCTTATGGACCTTTTTTGAAAGGTCCTGAAGGCTCTGTGCATACACGTCAATATTTTTCCTGATGCCGGGATGTATATCAGTCATTTTGTTTCCTGTCAAAAAGGTGCAGAAAGTTTTTATACAGAATATCCTCTTTCTCCGAGTCAGGTATGTTCAGCTCATGTATTATCTTCAGAATAATTGAGCCCTCCCACGCGGGAAATCCTGTTCCGAAAATAATCCTATCCGGCCCGAGGTGCTTTAAAGCCTTAGCATACGTACCGGCACTGCAGAACGGGAATTCCGCTGTATCGACCCAGATGTTCTCCGTTTTTTCGAGCTCGCTGTACCGGCTGCCCCATCCAAGGGAGCTTATAAGGAATTTTCCCCGCGGCACGGCTCCTGCCAGCGTAACCACTTCATCGATCTCCTCGTCAAAAAATATATGGAGCCTTACGGGAAGATCCGCTTCCGCCGCTTGTGTAACAATATCCACAGTCGCATCATCAGTCAGCGAAAAACCCTGGATACCAAAAAAAAGGGGGCCTATCAGAGCGTGTCCGGGATACCGGGTTGCTGTCTCGATCTGTCTTAGGGATTCCTCATAATAGGAGGGGTGTACTGAAAAGGAAGGTATCAGGCGTTCAGGATACGCGCTGACAGCCTCCTCTACTTCTATTGCTCCCCGCCTGAGGTCCTCCTCCTCCCGGCAGTAACAGGCATCGGGAGATGAGACAACCGCTTTTGTAATACCAAGCGAATCGAGATGCGCGCATAGACCGCAAGCATCTTCGACCGTACAGGGATTTATCTCATGTTCACAGTTGATCTGACAGAGGTAATATGTGAGAGGATCTATATCCTTTTCAGGCACGGCGGACAGAACCTCGGTTGCTGCTTTTTTCGAAAAACGGGGCAGATATGTATTTGCGTCTATTATCATACGTTCAATAGCTCTTCACAATTCCTATACAGTATCTTCTGCTTCACTTCATCACTCAACTGTGAATGCTGTATTCTCTCTACTGTATACCGTGTGCCGTCAAAACGGGAATCGGAACCGAACAGGACCCTGTCAGGCCCGAGTATTCTGACCGCCTCTTCTACTATCCCGTTCATTAAACTCGGGGTACCCGATATATCGATATACAGGTTCTCTATATCCTTTGCCTGAAGGATACCGTGAGCCCATGCCCGCATGCCTCCTATATGGGCCATAACGAATCTGCCTTCCGGATACCTTTCCGCTAGTCCGCAGATCGCTCTGACCTGGCAGGGGAAGCTCGAATGAAACATGAGCGGCTTCTGCATTTCAATGACCTTTTCAACAGCCTTCATAAAGGCCGGTTCAACCTCTTCCGATTCATTCAGGTACTGGCATATCTCTCCCGATATTACCATATTTTCATCGCTGAAATGATGTTCCGCCTCGCTGACCGATTCTTCGGGCCAGCGCCAGTCTATTGTCAGCCCGCCTTTCACCTTATCAGGAAACCTTCCTGCTATCTCTGCAACCTTTGCGTTCCCTTCCTGTATTATCTCAATATTTTTCGCATTGCTCACGTATGCAGATGAGATGATCGCGATATCTACACCTGTCTGTTCAAGGGCCTCCACGAACTCCCCGGCCCGGTCAAGGCTGAAGCCCCACAGGTTCCATGTGCCGGCTTTGGTATCCCTTGAAAGGTGAAGATGAAAATCGATAATAATCGGATGGCCTCCTTTAAAAGACTTTTCAAATCCTCAATGTCTCGACTGTACCCGAAACTTTTATTATATCTGCCGGGGAATCCATTTCAACCGTTTTTTATTTTAATTTTTTAAACTTCTTATATTCAGAATTCGCATTAGGAATTGTATTTGTTATACTTTTCAAAAGCGTTTTGGTTTCATTGTTTTTCTCTTTCGAATATAAATCCAATAATATATCACAGGCTTCATTAAGGCATATAAATACCTCTAAGCGGCTGGATATCATACTTGCTGCAACGATCATAAAGACTTCGTTTTTACCTTAGCAATAGGGTATAATTATCACCATAACCTTTGAACTCTTTATGCCATCTCCCCTTTAAATGCTGAAGATTTACATACCATGCAAATGATCCAATAATCAAAAGCAATATTATAATTATGCTGTATTTTACTTTTTTATCTGTTGTCATGAAGTTATTAACGATAACAATATATAAAGCGTATATTCACTGGATTGCCCGAACAAGTCGGGCAATGACACATTCTTTGGGATATTGTATAACCTGGTCTTTCTACGTAATATAACTTGTCTAAAACGGTCTTTTCCTATGTGTTTCTAATGGTAACATAGATATTTTAGATGATTTTTGACAGCAATAAACAACATCAGACTAAGTACCCTACAAGTTTTTTGTCGCAAGATGCGACAAAAAACTTACACAATCTCCCCCGACGAATAGACGAACTCACCGTCTATCATCGTGGCTATGACCTTCGTATGGATGATCTCCATCGGGTCTATTTCGAAAATATTTTCTGAAAGAACGGCAAGGTCTGCGAGCTTGCCCGGCGAGATCGTTCCTTTGATATCCTCCTCACCGCCTGCATATGCCGCATTGGACGTATATGCGCGCACAGCGTCCTCAACGCTTATCCTCTGCTCAGGATACCATCCCTCAGGCCCCGGGGAACCATCAGCCCTGCGCCGCGTTACTGCGGCATGTATCCCGATGAGAGGCCGAATATCCTCAACCGGCGCGTCCGATCCGAATGCGAGCACAGTACCCAGTTCGAGAAGGCTTTTAAACGCATACGCGCCCGAGCTCCGCGCACCCCAGTGCCTGTCAGCCATGTCCATGTCCTGCGTACAGTGTATGGGCTGCATTGACGCAATGATTCCGAACTTCGACATACGGGGAATATCATCCGGATGCAGGAGCTGTACATGCTCTATCCTGTTGCGGAGCTTCCCGCCAATGCCTTTGCCGCGCAGCTCCTCAAATATATCGAGCATCTCCCTGTTGGCCCTGTCCCCTATGGCATGCACAAAAACCGGGAGGGAGGAACTGTTTGCTTTGGTAAAGCTTTCCCGCATGCGTTCTAAGGTGGAAACTGCGATCCCGCAGTTATCCGGCTCCCCCTCATGGGGTTCCAGCATATATGCCGTGCGTGAGCCCAGCGCGCCGTCAGCAAACGTCTTGACGCCTCCGATCCTCAGCATCTCATTACCGAACCCGGTCTGAATGCCAGCCTGCACTGCAGCATCAAGGTTCGCGTCCGGGATCTGCATAAGCACCCTGAGTTTCAGGTCTCCCTCCCTGAGCAGGAACTGGAACGCCCTTAACACAGGATCCCCCTCCATGTTGTGTATTCCGGTTAGGCCCGCCTGATGCGCTGTCGGCATCGCCTTTTGTATGGTCTCCGAAATATCCTCAACCGAAGGTTCCGGTATACAGGATACCGCGATGTGGGCCGCCTTCTCTTTGAGAATTCCTGTGGGTTCTCCTGTTTCGGGATCCCTTTCTATTTCGCCTCCTTCGGGATCGGGAGTATCCCGTGTAATGCCGGCTATATCCAGTGCGCGGGAATTGACCCATGAAGCGTGGCCGCAGTTGTGCTTCAATAGCACGGGATGGTCCGGGGCGACACGGTCAAGATGTTTCCGGTTCGGAAATTTTCCGCCTTCCCATAATGACTGGTTCCATCCCCTTCCCTGAAGCCACTCACCTGAAGCTGTTTCTTTTGCACGTGCGCCAACACGCTCAAGGCATTCTTCAAGGGATGTCACTCCGGCAAGGCTGACCTTCTGCAGGCTTACAGCGTAGGAGCCGAAATGGAGATGACAGTCCGTAAAGCCGGGAACCACAGTACGGCCTCCACAGTCGATTGTAAAACCGTCCGGGCAAAGCAGTTCAAGCATATCACTGTCTGTGCCGACCGCCATGATCCTGCTGCCGCACAGGGCGGTTGCTTCGGCACGCGGGACTTCACTGTCCATAGTATGAATATCTGCATTGAATAGGACTGTATCGGCTCTCATGTTCTGCTCCGGACATCGGCAGCTGCCTTAGCAGAACCACTGCCGCAGTCATCAATATCGCATTGAAAAAAATCGGGAATCACCTCGGTGTCCCTGAAAGCTTTAGCCACAGAGGGAGATATCCGTTCGAGCAGCGTCCCTATAGTACGCATCTGGACTTCAGGAGGTTCCTGCATATAGATTACACGCGCTCGTATCTCCGCATCAGTATATCTGGATGTACCGCTTCGCGAAATAAAAGCATCAGCCATGGCGCTGTTCGGATTGATCAGTGCTTCCGGATCGGCCCCCTTGTTATGAAAGGCACGATTGAAGATATCAGCGGCATATCCGTAATGCGTGCAGTTGAGGCTCGCGCCGAAAACAGTGCCGGTATCTTTCAGCTTTTCCAGGCTTTCCGATACGCATTCCTCCACGGCTTTCACTGTCACAGGATGATCGTACCCCTCAGATTCGATCCTGATATGCAGTTCGGGGCACGCCTGGCTTATGATCCGCTCCTCAGCGATCCCTTTTTCAGCCAGTCTGTGTTTATAGACACCGGATGTAACAGTGATCGGTGTGCCGAATATGATGATCCTGCTTTCAGGGAATTCCCTGAGGAAATCATAAGCAGCATCGGTACCGGTTTCAATAATGCCCATGACAGGGACCGGGCTGCTCTGTGAAAAAGGGGTTTTCCCGTACAGGAATGAATATGTATTGCACGCAATCAGTATGATATCCGGATGAATTTTCGCATGTATGCTTTCGAGCGCGCTGTTGAAAGCCTTTGCAAACCACGAATTCGGCAAAGTCCTTCTCTGCTCCAGCGTGAGGGGAGGCTGGGAATTGCAGAAGACCACATCCGCTTTTTTGAACGGGCTTGCAGCCTCGAGCCTTTTGACCAGTTCTGCCATTACAGAAAGCCCGCCCGGGCCCGAATCCGTAACTGCGATCGTGTACCGGTCCTGAGAGGATTCGAGAATAGGGTTATATGAGTTTTCGGAAATTTTGCACATTCAGCGCTGTTTTTAACTCCGCCTTATTGCGATCATGCTGATATCATCACTCTGAGGATGGCCTTGTGCAAAATCCTCGACATTGCTTATGGTTTTTGTGATAAGATAATCGGCATCAAACTTACCGAAGCGCTGTATAGCGTCAATGAACCGCTCCATTCCGTATTCCTCTTCCTTGGGGTCCATCGCTTCGGTCAGGCCGTCCGTATACTGGACAAAAATATCCCCTTTTTCCAGAACCACTGTTTCAGCCCTGAGAGCTTTTTTGAAACTGGGTCCGTCAGCCACTCCCAGAGGCATTCCCGGAGACTTGACGATATCCACGGTACCGGAACTGCCCTTATACACGATCGTATAATTGTGACCTGCCCTCAGGAACTGTATTGCGTGGCGGGAAACCGAAAGTACTCCGAAAAATATCGTGATAAACGTCTTTCGGTCGATATCAGGATAAATATCGGAATTGGTCTTTGCAAGTGCTTCTACTATATCATCGTTCTCCTTGGCGCGCATATTCAGGGCCTTCTTCACCATGCCCATCACAAGCGCCGACTCCAGGCCGTGGCCGGATACGTCCCCCACCACTATTGCCAGCCGTTCATCGTCAATAGAGATGAAGTCGTAGAAATCCCCTCCCACCTGGCTGCACGCCTGGAAATAGGTGGCGAATTCATACCCTTCGATCTGCGGGTTTTCCGAAGGGAGCATCCCGTCAACAACATTCCGCGCCTTTTCCAAACTCTTTTTTATCTCATCGTCCTGGCTCATCTCCTGCTTGAGCGCCATGATCTCGCTGCGCAGCTCTCCGAAGTATGCTGTGTCGGACATGGACGGGGAATCGGATTTCGGCTTCGGTCCCTTTGTAAATGACTCGGCAACCTTGATGATCTCGTTGAGCGGCTTGATGTTCTTCTCGTCCATGTCAACAGGGCAGTGGTTAACAAGATGGTCCGCGATCTGGGGAGGAGCGTTAACCGTTTTCAAAAGCTCTGTGGACATGTTGATGCCAATTATCGGCTGCAGGCAGTATGGGCATATCCATCTGCCGTCCGCGTCTGTCTGGGTGTATCTCTCGTCATTGTCCGATATTTTCTGCTTGATTTTATTTTCAATCTCCTGCACCTTGCCCTCCTGCAGGACTGTATGTTTTATCTCTTCCGCTGTTTTAAAGGTATCCGGGCTCTGGGAGTATTCAAAGCATTTATCCAGGTGCCCCGCTATGTCCTCGATGAATTTTCCCGTTTCCTCCTTGCGGCCCGAATAGGTGATCGATGTAGGCTTTGTGCAGTACGGACAGTACCAGGTTCCCGATTTGCTGCGGATACGCCACGCACTGCTTTTTTTCAGGTGATCCCTGATAACAGAGAACATCTGAAGGTCTTTCTTCTTTTTGGCAAGGCCTTTTATGTCCGCCAGCGGGGTTTCCTTCCCCTTGAAAGCCTTGCACTCCTTTGAAATATGCAGAAAGAATTTCTCCTTCTTATCGGAAAAATCCTCCTTCATACGGACCAGCTCCAGGCAGTAGGGACAGATCACACCCTCTTTGTCCACTGTAAAACTGAATTTTTTATTTTCAGCCAGAATTTTGCGCAGCCATTTTTTCAGAAGCCAGTCAGTTATTGCCATGTGGTATCCGCTCAGCTGTCCATGAAGAAAAAAAATCCGCGCGTGCGGATGTGTCCGCGCCGGGTCACTGCCCTTGTTTGTTTTCCTGCCCGCACGCCGCGTCAAACTCTTTGAAGCTGTTGTAAATATGGAATTTGTTAAGGATCCCGGTCATTTCCAAAAGATCCTTCAGGAACCTGTTCGGTGTCTTGAGCCCGATATTCCTGTCGGATCCCATTAATACGATCAGCAGACCAATAAACCGTGAGTTGACCCTTTTCAAATCATCAGTGTCAATAAAAATATCATGGAAACTGATCTGTTTACATTTTTCTATTATTTCATCTGCGTTATTGAGAAATCCCTGCTGGGAGCAGTTTCCCTCGAAACGTATACAGGCTGAATCCGTTTTCACTGTCTCGGAAACCAGCACTTTGAAATTCTCCGCTTCGTATAAGCAATCACCCATGAATCACCGCCTTACTTGTATTTTTATATAAAATAACAATAATACCAATAGATTATATAGAAATATAACATGTGATCAGTTATTGTCAAACGTTTTTTTACCAAAAATCTGACGAGGACGAGCCGCTAACCGTTGAAATGCTTCCTGAGATGCTTCAGACCTCTGGGCTTCCTGCCCGCAGGCTATACAGGCCGGAGGGAGTGCAGAGGCTCCAGACGCCAAACAAGTTATTTCCCGTACTAGGGGTGTATTGCAATACGCCCCTACCCGCGATCCTTGATCTAAATATTCCTTTCCTTTTTTTCTTGATATTTTGCTGATATATATTACATTTGGCTGCAGGTAAAAGCCGCGCTATTGTTAAACGGACTGCAGTATGAAACACATATTGGCTGCCTATAAGGCACCGCTGCTTGTATCAGCAGCATGCATGGCCATTCTCTGCGGGTGGGGAGTATTTGAATTCCGCCAGGCGGACGCATACCGGACAGAGATGCTGAGGCGGCACAGCGGCGGAGTGTTCAATTCCCTTGAAGGGATCATCAATTCTCTGAACGAACACGCCCCCTACAATATTGAACATCTCCGAATCATCCTGAACGGCGTACTCAGGACAACGGGCCTCAGTTTCGCCTGTATCACTCATAATGGGAATATCACTGTGAAAGCCGGTTCTGTTCCTCACTCGTTCTCCACTCCCGGGCCGAGCGGAGAACGGAAGGAGCGGAATATATTCCTGACCTGGCGTCCTGTGTCCCTTGGACGCGCTGGGGGAACGCGCAGCCCCTCTCATCCCGATGATACGAGCACTGTTCAGACACTTGTCCTGGGACTTTCCGCAGACTGGTGGGCTGGAGAGCATGAAAACCGGATGCTTAACCTTCGGTTCAAGCTGGGAGGGGGTGCACTTGTTATCCTGGCGATCTGTGCTGTATGGGTTCTTACCGTACACAGCAAGAATCTCAGCTCGGAACTGGCCATGGAACGCATAAAGCGGGGCCACTTTGAAGAGCTGGGGCTGGCAGCCGCAGGCCTTGCCCACGAGGCGAAAAATCCTCTCGGTATCATAAGGGGTTCCGCCCAGCGTCTGAGGGAGCATCAGAGTTCGGGTACGGAACAGAAACAAACAGCGGACCATATTATTGACGCGGTTGACCGAACATCGGCGCGATTGGGGGAATTCATGGAATATGCGAAATTCAGGGAACCTTCTGTCACAGATGTAAATGCATATACGGTTGCACAGAAAGTGATAGACGTTTTAAACCCGGATTTTGAGGAAAAGGATGTTGCTGTGCGACTCGAGGCTGATCCGCTTTCCATTCAGGCTGACGAGGAAATGTTCAGGCAGGCCCTTGTAAATCTTCTTCTGAACAGCCTCCACGCCTCCGAAGCCGGAGACAGCGTGACCGTGCGTCTGCACAGAGGCAGGCACAATATCACACTCACTGTCGAGGATGAGGCTGAGGGAATAGAGGCCGGCCTTCTTCCTGATGTGTGCAAACCGTATGTGTCAGGTACGCCTGAAGGGCACGGTATGGGCCTTGCTGTAGTTAAACGCATTGCTGACCAGCACGGATGGGACCTTGAGATCGTATCGAATAAGCAAACGGGAACATCGGTGTCGGTCAGTGGAATTCAGGGAACAGTATTATGAATGCATACGTTCTGATTGTGGACGATGAGGTAAGGTACCGCGACCTGTACGCGGATACACTCGGATCGGCAGGCTTGTCCGTACAGACCGCCTCATCTGCTGAAGAGGCTCTGAAAATAATCACTTCAAAACCGCCCGGCATGGTGGTGACCGATGTGCGCATGCCCGGCGAATCCGGAATAGACCTCCTTACCCGGGTACGCGAAAAAATACCCGAGCTCCCCTTTCTCATCGTCACCGCATATGCTGATGTCAGGGACGCGGTAACAGCTCTCAAGCTCGGTGCTGTCGACTATCTTACCAAGCCTGTGGACCTGGATGAATTGATCGCCGCTGTGCGGGACGCCCTGCATATCCCCCCGCATTCGGAAGGGACGACTGTTCCTGCGGAAGCCCTCGGGGATATTGTCGCGCACAGCCCTGTTATGCAGGCCGTGTTGCGGGACGCCGCACGCGTGGCCCAAAGCGACGCAACTGTGCTTCTGACCGGAGAAAGCGGCACAGGCAAGGAGGTGATAGCGCGCTTTATCCATGAACAGAGCCAGCGTGGCGGCAATCCCTTCGTTGCAGTCAACTGCGGAGCCGTGCCTCCCACCCTTATAGGCAGTGCCCTGTTCGGTCATGTTAAGGGAGCGTTCACCGGAGCTGTAAAGGACAGGGACGGCTGTTTCAGAGAGGCTGATACAGGCACGCTTTTCCTTGACGAAATCGCTGATATGCCTGCGGACATCCAGCCCTCGCTCCTGCGCGCTGTCGAAACACACCGCATCATGCCCGTGGGGTCGGACCGGGAAATCGATGTTGATTTCCGCCTGATCGCGGCAACCAACCGGGACCTTCACGAAGAGGTGGAGCAGAATAATTTCAGAAAGGACCTTTTTTTCCGTATCAATGTAATAGCGATCAGCCTGCCTCCGCTGAAGGACCATAAAGAGGATATCATTCCGCTGGCACGGCGGTTCCTTGCAAAGTCCACATCCCCCAAAAAACTCTCAAGGGCAGTTTCCTCCATATTAACCCAGTATGAATGGCCCGGTAATGTACGGGAGCTTGAGAATGCTCTGGAACGGGCTTGTCTCCTGTCCTCGACAGATATCATCCTTCCTGAGCACATCCCTCACAAGATCGTCGAGAATACATCCGGAGCAGACAGAGAGCAGACCAGCATGGACGGGGAGGATATTAAGACCCTTAAACAGAGTGAAGTGGAAACAATACGAAAAGCCCTTGATAAAACGGAAGGCAACCGTACCCGGGCTGCGGAGATCCTGGGAATCACACGCAGGGGCCTGATCTACAAACTGAAGCGTCTCGGCATGGAGTAATTCCGGACAGAAAGCGGGGATACAATATGTCAGAACCGAACGAAAACATACAGGCCGCGGCCGCCCGGTCACAATCGATTATTGAATATGAACGCGAACGGTTCACGATACAGAAATGTTTTGCCGAATATCTCTGTTCAAAGAACAGGCCTAAAGCAAAAACATGGAAAAAGCTTATCCGCAGGGCATCAGACACAACCCGTAAGGGCTTTGCCGACGGCAGACCCTCCGGCATAACCGAAGCGGTGCGCAAAGCTGAAGAGATTCTCGGGCCGCTCGTGTCTGAAGCTAAAACCTATACCATTCGGTGTGTGGGTCACGCGCATATCGACATGAACTGGATGTGGTCCTGGCCGGAGACAGTGAACACGGTCAATGATACGTTCACGACAGTACTCAGGCTCATGAAGGAGTTTCCGGAATTCAGATTTTCCCAGAGCCAGGCTGCTGTGTACCGGATCATTGAAACATTCAATCCCGATATGCTCCGGGAGATACGCAAAAAAGTCCGGACCGGACAGTGGGAGGTTACTGCCAGCCACTGGGTTGAGGGGGACAGGAATATTGCTGGCAGCGAGGCACTCTGCCGTCATCTTCTCTGCTCAAGACGTTATATACAGAAACTGTTCGGTCTCTCGCCCGAGGATGTTCCTGTCGACTGGGCACCCGACACGTTCGGCCACGCCCGCACTGTCCCCTCGATCCTGACAAAGGGCGGGGTCAGATACTGCTATCTTCACAGACCCGGAGCACATACACCTCCCCAGCCGAAACCGGAGGTGTTCAGATGGAGAGGCCCGGACGGAAGTGAGATTCTCGTAAAAAATGACATGCATGTCGGGTATAATGCAGACCTCCGTCCCGGGATGATAACCGACGTGCTCATGAGGGAAGCTGAGGCAACAGGACTGAAAACCGCCCTTCTGGTTTACGGGGTCGGGAATCACGGCGGCGGCCCCACCAGGCGGCACCTGATGGTCAGACGGGATTTGGACTCCTGGCCCGTATATCCGAGGGTCATCTGTTCTTCTGCAAAGGAGTATTTTGAAGAGATTGAAAAGGAAAATCGGAAATTCCCCGTGGTAGACGATGAACTTAATTTCGAGTTTACGGGCTGCTACACTTCCCAGACACTCATAAAAAAAGCGAACAGGTATTCGGAAAAAAAACTTGCCGATGCTGAAACCGTTTCAGCGCTCATACGGGCATGTACGGGGAAAAAATATGACAGTGCCGGTTTTGAGGCCCGGTGGCGCGATGCGCTGTTCCTGCATTTTCATGATATCCTTCCCGGTTCCGGCGTGCATGACACACGCACGCATGCCCACGGTTTGTTTCAGGAGATCACTGCATTCACCTCGGTCCGGGAAGCGGAGGCACTGCGGTGCCTTGCCGCCCTGGTGGATACATCGTGCGCAGATACTGAGGTCCCTGACGGCCTTATGCCGGGAAAATACCCGCGCGGCATGGGAGCGGGAGTGGGGCACGGGACCGAGAACGGAGGGGTGACCCAGTACGGTTTCGGCAGAGGTTCCGACAGAAAAGCGTTCATTATATACAATTCTCTACCGTATGAACGGAATGAGATCGCCGAAGTGACCGTATGGGACCCGGGCTGGGGCTGGGAAGAACGTGATATGAATACAGTCCCCTGGCGGGTAAAATGCCCTGACGGCACATATATAAAGGCCCAGGTGCTTGACTCCGGAAATTTCTGGGGCCATGCATTTATAAAGCTCGCATTTCCCGTGCATATTCCCCCGTTTGGGTATTCCCTGTATATCGCGGAGGAGGGAGAGGCACAGGAGACCGGGCTGCCCGCCCGCCTTACGGGTATCAGGCATCAGTGCAGCTATGGGTGGTACGAGCGCGGGCCGGAAGGCCTTGACAACGGTCTGACCCATGCGGAGCTCAACATGAAAGACGGAGGGCTTTCACTTCTCAAGGACTCGGTACAGGGAACTGTTTGTGTGCGTCCGGAACATCCGGCCCCTATCCTTCAGTATGCTGTTGAACGGCCCAGAGAAATGAGCGCGTGGATCATTGAGCATACAAACGAATGGAGCGGAATGAAGCCCGACAGGATCTCGCGCGGACATAAGGGGCCTTATATTGCCTCAATGGATGCACAGGGCGTCATCGGAAATTCAAACTTTACAATAACCTATACACTGAAGGCAGACGACCCGGCACTGTATATCTCGATATCAGGAAACTGGCATGAAATAGGCGACAACGTGAAAGGGAGCCCTGTCCTCAGGTTTTCTCTTCCTCTCAGCCTCTCAGGCCTGAAGGGAACATACGAGATACCTTTCGGCTCAATTGAAAGGGATATGAAGAACGGTGAAGAGGTCCCGGCACTCAGATGGACGTGGGCCCAGGGCGAAGCGGGACAGAAGAAAGCAGGTGTTCTCCTCCTGAATGACAGCAAACATGGTCATTCGATCGACGGCAAACATCTGAATCTCACCCTTATCCGCTCGACATACAGCCCGGATCCCCTTCCCGAAGTCGGGAAGCACAACATACATCTTGCCCTTGTTCCGACAGGAGGAAAGCTCAGCACGGCCCGGGCTACTGAAGCAGCACGCGTGTTCAATCATGAACTGAAGATAATAAATACCGATGCTCACAAAGGAACGCTTCCGCCTGAACAGAGCTTTATTTCAATGGAGTCTTCAAACGCGGTCCTTGAATCGCTTAAGAAAAGCGAGACCGATGACGCCCTGATCATGAGGTTATACAACCCGTCATCACGGAAATGCAGGGCCGGGATCATTGTCAGCACTCTTCTCGGGAAAGTGATTAAAGCAGCTGAAACGGACCTGCTTGAAAGGGTTCTGGACGCAGATACGACGGAAGTCTCTGGGAACAGAGTGACGGTCCAGGTCCCGAAACGGGGGATAACAACACTTAAAATCCATTTGGAACGCGAATAACCGGGGAGCTTGTCACTTTTTTGAAATATATCTTGACATGCGCGGCTTCAGATATTACTATATTACCGTAAATTGAAATTTTAATAACGCGATTAATGGAGAAATCCCATGATGCATAACGTGCTGAAGTATTGTCTGCTGATTCCGGCGGTTTCCCTTTGTGCAGCCGCCTGCCTGTTTCCTGAAGATACAAAGATCGAACTCGACCGGTATACCCTTGCAGCAGGGCCGATCAGAGTAAAAAACGCTGCCGAGGGTATTTCAGGCATTACATTCAACCCGGAAACACACAGCCTTTTCCTGCTTCCGGATCACTCAAGCAGTATCCCCGAGATCAGCCTCCGCGGCGGCCTGAAGGGGGCGTATGTTATTGACTGTTTTAAAGAGGGAAGCGTTCCGTATGTGAATCCGGAACGATTTGTGAGCCGTGCCGGAACAGGAGGCGACACCGAGGGTATTGTATATATGGAAGGGAATATGTATGCTATTGCTTCAGAGGGTTCCGGACAGATATGCATTGTGGAAATTGACAGCACGGCAACCGCGGTAAACCCGGAAAAAGTAAAGAGAATCCCTATCAGTTCCAAATGGCGGAATGCCGGTCTTGAAGGTGTGGCCTATGATCCGGATAAAAAGGTCTTTTACGGTGTGAAAGAATTTTATCCACGCAAGATTTTCAGAGTCGCGGGAGACGCGTATAAAGCCGATAAACCGACTTTCACCGAACTGTGGGACGCAGAAAAAGAATCGTTCGGTCTCCGGGATTTTTCGGACGTCTATTTTCACAGGGAAACCGGGCATCTTCTACTTTTAAGCCAGCTTTCCCGCTGTGTAGTTGAATGCACAACGGACGGGAAAGAGATAAGCCGCCTCTGGCTCAAGGCGGGAAAAAGCGGTCTGGAACGAAGCATCACCGATGCTGAGGGCATCACCATGGACAGCGAGGGAAGGGTCTACATCGGGAACGAGGGGACCGGTGATCAGCTCTACGTGTTTCAAAAACCCGGCACACCTGACCTTCTCAAACAGGCCAAACAAAAATTCACGGAGAACCCCCTTCCCGCCTTTCCCGGGGCAGAAGGTTTCGGAGCAATTGCCTCAGGCGGGCGCGGCGGAAAGGTTATTCACGTCACCAACCTCAATTCGAGCGGGCCCGGGAGTTTTCAGTGGGCCTGCAGCCAGAAGGGCCCGAGGATCATCGTGTTTGATGTGGGCGGAGTGATCGTGCCCAAAGAGAACAGAAGCAGCGGCAAGACATGGGTGTCTGTCAAGCCGGATAACGTAACGATCGCGGGGCAGACAGCCCCCTCTCCGGGCATAACCGTAAAAGGGCTTATATCGATTCAGCGTGCGGACTTTACGGACAAAGACGAATCGAAAAAAGGCAGGGGGTCGAACGTTGACAACGTGATCATGCGTTTCCTTCGCGCGCGCCCCTTTGCAACGGGAGGAAGAGGTTCGAATCTCAACGGCATCGAACTCGGGCCCGGACGCAAGGTGATAGTGGATCATCTGTCAATCTCCTGGCATCTGGATGACGGATGGATGCTCTATCCCTCACCCTATATCTATACTGTCCAGTGGTGTACAGGCGAGGAATCGGATATACATCTTGAAGGCGGGGATGAGCCTCACAATTTCGGCGTGAAAATCTACGGAGGAGGGCCGTGGCCGCTCAGCATTCATCACAACCTTTTTGCACACCATCATGAGAGAGTTCCGGATTGCGGGGGATATCCGCTCGACTGGCGAAATAATGTCCTGTACAACATCGGCAGGATTGGGGGCGTTAACATACTGGGCAATACCGTTGGATGCTATTGTCGGCGCGGCCCCGGCGCGCTTATCGGCTATTCACGCGCTTATTTTCCCCCGTGCACAGCAGCACCCTACACGTCTTCCGGAGGAAGAGGGAAGAAGGGCAGATATTACGTTGCCGGTAATTACCTTGAGCCCTGGGGCGGTTACGATGAAACCTGGCAGATGAAAGGGGACCCCTGGTATGACAAAGTTGCCGAAACCCCCTTCTCTGCCCCTCCGGTAGAGACCCACACTGCTGAAGAGGCATATGAACTTGTTTGTGCACATGCCGGATGCCTTCCCCGGGATCCGGTAACACAGCGTACGATACGGGACGTGCGGACGCAGACCGGATCAGCAGGAATGAAAGTGCCGGACGGCGGTCTTACAGAAGGAATGGAAACAGGCGAACTGCCTAAAGACACGGACAGGGACGGTATGCCCGACGAATGGGAAAAATCGCACGAGCTCGATCCCGGAGATCCGCAGGACAGCACCGGGACCGTGCCTGCAGGGGCTTCTCCCGGAAACCGGCACAAGGGGTACACGTACATAGAATACTATATCAACGAACTGGCCGATATAAAGATCGCAGAGGCGATCACCGAGTTCAGGCTTGAGACCGAACTTCCCGAACCCTGGGATAAACCCGCAAAAGGTCTCAGTCCTGCTGCCATGCCGCACAAATCTCTTGAAGAAATGATACAGGCGATCAGCGAACAGACAGAGGCAAAAGGCAACAATACGAGTCCCGGCTGGTACGCTGTGCAACAGCTCAGCCACATGGGAGAAAATGCAAAACCAGCAGTACCGGAGCTCGTAAGAATACTGAAGGAAAGTAATACTCCGCGCAGGGCGAGTTTTGCTGCCTGGGCCCTTGGAGCGATCGGCCCCGCTGCTGCGGAAGCCGTACCCGCCCTTATTGATGGACTCAGCAAGAAATACACCAGGCCCGAAAAGATCTACAAGGCCTTTTACGTAAAAGGATTCATTTCATGGGCACTCGGAAAGATAGGCCCTGAAGCCAAAGAAGCTGTGCCTGCATTGGCTGACGTCCTTGAGAACGGAGACATAAAGCTGAAAGGATGGGGATACGGCAATTCAATCACAAAAAGAGCCGCGGCCTGGGCACTGAGCCGTATGGGAAGCGAAGCTGAGAAGGCAATGCCTGCGCTTCTGAACGCACTCGAGAAAAAGCATGGGGGTGAGCATACCCATTCTTCTGAAACGCTTGCTCGTATAGGCAAGCCCGCCCTTCCCGGCGTGATAAAGCTTCTTTCATCACGCTATTCAACTGCACGGAAGGCTGCCTGCAGAACACTCGGCCTTATGGGTTCTGAAGCCGGAGAGGCGGCAGATGAACTGGCTAAGCTGCTCAGCGATAAAAGCAGTGCGGTGAGAACAGAGGCAGCGCGTGCACTTGGAAAGATGCGTGCGCACAGCGGTAATGCTGTTGAAGCACTTGCTGCAGCTCTGCAGGACAAAAAATACGGTGTGCGTCATGCTGCTGCAAAAGCCCTCGGCCATATAGGACCCGGGGCAGCTAAGGCTTCTGAACCGCTTGAAAAAGCGCTCGAAGATGAGAAAAAGGAGGTGCGCCGCTCAGCAGCCCTTGCCCTGGGCAGGATCGGTCCTGAAGCTGCGGATATACTGAACAGGGTTCTTGAAAATAACAAGGATCCCCTTGTACGCAAATACGCGGCACGCGCTCTCGGATCAACAGGGAAAAAAGGTGTCCCCTTCCTTATGAACCTTCTCACCGACGCAGATGCCGAGGTGCGGCGTGAAGCTATTTGGTCGCTTGGCAGAATAAACGCTCCTGCGAAAAAGGCCGTACCCCTTCTGCAAAAGGCAAAAAATGACGAAGACTACATAGTGAGGATCGCTGCAGCAAAGGTCCTGGAACGGCTCGAAGAAGAGAAACACTGAGAGTAGTTAAGAGTTACAAGTTAAAAGTTAAAAGTAAGACAAGAACAAGAAAGAAATAGACAGGATCACGGGATTAACAGGATTATAAGCAAGTATTTAGTGAGTGAGTATTTAGTGTATTAGTCGATTGTAATTACTGTTTCTTCTTTTACTAAATACTAATTTACTAAACACTGAATACTTCTTCCTGTCCTCTGACTTCTGTTCTCTGTCTCCTGTCCCCTTATCCCTTACGTCTGTACCAGGAGGTATGCAGTATGATGAATACACGACATGTAATCTTTATTCTAATGAGTTTCATTTTTCTGCTGTGGATGTATGAGATCAACGGGGACGACAAACCGGATGCAGAAAATTTCGAGTGGTCCATGGGCAGGGGCAATCCTGGATTGACCGGGGTCTCGTCGGATACATCGGTCAAACCGCCCTTTCGCAGACGCTGGGCATACCTGACGCCGGCAGCCAATTGTAAAGCAGAGCTGTGCGTGACTGCAGGCAGGGTCTTTGTCATCTCAAGTAAAGGCCCTATCCTCGCCCTGGACGCGGATACAGGCAAGCTCTGCTGGGTGCGCTTGGACCTTGGTATCAACTACACCCGCTCCGCTCCTTCCTGCGACGGCACCCGAGCTTTCTTTCTGGTGAACAAGGAACTCCAGGCCCTTGATGCTGCGACCGGCACGACCCTGTGGAAATACACGGCAATCAAGAGGAAACGGGTTAACTATTACAAGCCGACCACAGTCTTTGCCGAGGGAAAGGTGTTTTTCTACCGCATGGACGAAAAGAGTCTCTTTGCAGTAGCTCTCAAGGCAGAAGACGGAACTGAAGTCTGGGCCAGGAAAATCGGCGGAGCGGACTGGGATATCCGCGAGCCGTGCTACGCGGACGGGCTGGTCTACTACCGTGTTGCCAACAAAAAGGGCGACCAGGGACATGTTGTTGCTCTGAAGGCCGCCGACGGAAGTATAGCCTGGAAGCGCGACGACCTGCCCACCAAGGGGTATTGGAAATACGAGGCCTGCGCCAGCGACGGGCAGATCGTCGGCTGTCCCACCTACTACAACAACCAATCGCCGGTCCTGGACGCCAAGACCGGAAAGACGCTTTGGATTACTGGCGCCCGTGGGTGTGCGGCTTGGTTTGTGATCGCAAGCAAGCATATTCTTACTGGCAACTTCGGTGCCGGCCCCACCTTTTTTGCGTACAACCGGGAGAGCGGAAAAAGGCTGTGGACCGCGAAAGTACAAGGTGGATCCAGCAACTGTTCGGTGCCCTCGGTTTCAGGCTCCTATGCCTTCGTGGGCATGGGCACGCCCAAGATGCCCGGCTCCATCAGCGGCTTTGGGAGGTATTCTGTGAGCTCAGTGGGTGCTGTCAACCTGGAAAATGGAGCACTCGTGTGGAGCTACAGGCTGGACGGGGGCATGTGCGCCAATCCGGCTATCGCTTATGGCAGACTGTATTCATGCGGCGGCGGGGGATGGATCTACTGTCTCGAGCCTGTAGAAAAGGCACCCACACCGCCTCCGGCACCGGATTTTGAGATCGCCGGCCTGAGAAAGACGTACAAGAAGCCGGTGTACCCCACAGGCCCGGGCCGGGGGGCAACCTTCAAGGGAAAAGACAAGCCCGCCGGCGGCAACTCCTGGCCAATGTATGGCGGCTGTCCTGAACGTTGCGGGCTTGAGCTAACCATCAAGACGCCCATCACTCCGGCCTGGAAGTTCGACACCGGTGGCGAGGTGCACTGCAGTGCGGCGATTGCAGATGGGACGGCCTTCGTGGGCTCGGACTCCGGCAAGCTCTTTGCGCTGAACCTGGGAACAGGCAAGAAGAAGTGGGAGTTCGCGGCCGGCGGCACGGTGCAATCCTCGCCCGCGGTCGCAAACGGCCTTGTGGTCTTCGGTTCGGACGCCGGCAAACTCTACGCCGTTGATGCCAAGAGTGGCAGGAAGAAGTGGGACTTCACAACAGGGGACTGGATCCGCACGGCACCGGCGATTGCGGAAGACAAGGTGGTCTTCGGGAGCTGGGATCGCTGTATTTACGCGCTCAATCTCGCCGACGGTAAGCAACTCTGGCATTTCGCCACCAACCACAAAATTCGGGCGGCACCGGCCGTCTACAAGAACAGAGTGTTCGTCGCGAGCGATGACTGGGTCCTGTACGCGCTGGACCTGGCCAGCGGCAAGCTGCAGTGGCACTTTCTCCGCCGTGGACCTGCAGCAGGGGTGGCCGTCTACCGCGACATGGTTGCCACACTCCCCCTGGGGCGCACGCCGTTTGTATGCCCGGAGAGCGGTGCGCTGGCCATGAAACGGGTTACCGGCCTGGGTGTAGACGGAGCTTACTTTGGCGCGCCGGCCTTTAGCGGGGACTGGCTCTTCTCCGGGCACTGGTGGTCAGGACACGGCTGGGGCCACTCCTGGGGTGGTGTCGGCGTTCTGAACCTGAAAGAGGCGAAATCCTACAACCCCAGCCTCCAGTCAAAGGGCGTGGGATGTCTGGAGACTCCGTTGTGCACTAAGGACCTGATGGTGCTCGCAACCATCAAAGGCACGGTCGAGGCATATACCATCTTTGATGGAAAGAACCGGGCCAAGAAGCTTTGGGAGTGGAAAACGCCCTCGGGCAAAATGTTCCACACCGCACCAGCCGCTGCTGGGGGATATATCGTGGTTGGCAATGACGACGGCTTTGTATACGGATTCAGGTATTCACAATAGGCGCAGCGGGGCTGGGATCTTCTGTACTCTAACTTCTGACTTCTGAGCTCTGTATTCTGTGCCCTAAAAAAAAACTGAATTTTATCTATTTATTATTTCGGTTCAGACGATTGGCGGGCATTATTATATGAAACACAGAAAAGAAAATGCTAATATGAGTGATAGTAACCTTCTCGCGCAGTTTGTAAAAGGAGGAAGCGAAGATGCATTTCGCAAGCTTGTGGAACAGCATTCACATATGGTATATGCTTTGTGTCTTCGGCAACTTGGCAATGAGGCAATGGCCGAAGATGCATCACAGTCTGTGTTTGTTATCCTTGCCCGCAAGGCAAAAAGCATGCGTATCAAAGAGGGACGGGCACTTTCAGTCTGGCTCTTCAGAACAGCACATTTTGTGGTATCCCATATGAAACGCGAACAGGCACGGCGGACAAAGCGTGAAGCCGAAGCAGCGGAATTGGCAAACGAATCGCGTATTCCGAACAAGGAAGCTCAATGGGGCGAAATACGCGAATATCTTGATTCTGCGATTTTATCACTCGGCACGAAACAGCAGCAGGCGATTATAGGCTATTTTCTGGAAGGAAAGACCCAGAAGAAAGTGGGAGAAGAACTCGGCTGTTCGGAAGATGCCGCGAGAATGCGTATCGATAATGCGCTCAGAAAGCTGCGCAGGAAACTGGCAAAGAAGGGTATCGCTCCTGCTGCGGGTGCGCTTACAAGTCTCTTAGCGGCAGAAGCACTCCAGGCTGCGCCTGCAGGCATTGCAGAATCGTGTCACGCTGCAGCCATGGCAGGCATCACAGGAAAGACAGCGGCAATGGCGGGATTTACAAACGTGCACCTTACTGCAAAAGGGGCAATGAAGATGATGATGTGGGCAAAGGCCAAGACGGTTGCGGTGGCTTGTGCCTGCGTGGTCTTGGTGGGAGTCTGTGGTGTCACAGCCGCGACCAAGCTTGTCCCGGGCGAGCCAGGGGAAGGACAGGATATTGTCGCGCAGAACACAAAATGTTTTAGGCAGTCCCCTGCCGGTACAAGAGGTATCGGCTCGGGATTAGACGTCTTTAGTAAAGCTCTAAGAGATTTAGGCGATGGCAGGAAGGATATTGTCTTTCTTATTGATAATTCTGTGAGTGTAAGAAAGAATAATAAGATCTTCCGGATCAAAGAAGCCCTCGAAGATTGCCTGAGAACTGCCCTTGCCTCCCAGGATAGATTCGATATCATCTTTTTCGATAAAGAGACCCATCCCTTTAAGAATAGATTGGTCAGAGCCAACACTAAAAATATTAATGAAGCCTGCCGGTATATTGATGCCTTTGAAGCCAGAAACCTCACCGATATGAAGAAAGCCCTGGATAGTGCTTTCAAAGTGAAGCCCCGGGTCATCTTCCTGGTCTCTGACGGCTTTCCGAGTTGCGGAATGAAGAATCCTGCCGAACTCAGAAGGACCATCAAAGCCAAGAATACGGTTCCCAAAATAAAAATTGATACCTTCAGCCTTGTGTATCGAAAGGGATCGTATAGTAAGTCTGGAATAAAAGCCAAGGAATTCTTAGAGTGCTTAGCTAAGGAAAACTCCGGTCACCTGCACGAGATCGAAATGGTCCACAAGACCCCTCTGGGAATAGATTCATCAGGCACTATCTACCTCTACCATGATAAGCATATTAAGGCTTTTGATCCTCAAACAGGGAGCCTGCTTAAAAGCATCGAGGTTAACGCAGGAAGAATCCAGAATGGGATGAGGGATGCTCAGGGCAACTTCTACCTTCTCGGGAGATACAATAATAAGGTCACCATTCTTAATCCACGAGGGGAAAAGCTAACCACTTTCCAGCATCAGAATGAACCTGAGAGTGAATATCTTGGGGGTAGCTGCAGCCATATTTCCGTTGATCCTGTCTGGGATAAAATCTATCTCTCTAATACCAATAATAATCGAATTCTGGTCTATGATAAGGAGGGTCAGTTTTTGACCCATTTTGGCAGTACCGGTATTAGGAAATCGGAGACCTATCGTGACAGGTCTCCTGGATACCTGGATGATATCACAGGTGAAGTCATACCCCCTGGAGAGCCGTTTACCGTTACTAGAACTTTCATTGAACCAAGCCACCAGCCAGGTTACTTCTATTCTCCCGGCCACGTGGCTACTGATGAAAAGACCGGCCGTATCTATGTGAATGATCGCGGCAATCAGAGACTCCAAACCTTTGATGCAGGAACCAAGTTCCTGGAAATAGCAACCTTGGATGGCATAAGGGATTATGGAGCTATTAAATCGCTGAGGTTAGGTAGATCAGGCCGGTTCTATGCGGGCTACAAGTTTTGGCGTTCCTTCTCAACTATTAAGATATTCAATGGCCAGGGAAAATTGACCAGAGAGTTTAGAGCTACCTCTATTCGAGAAGGGATCCCCGATTTTCTCATTGTTGATCCTCAAGAAATGAGACTATATATTTCCCACCGGACCAGTAATAAAGTGAAGGTTTTCGATAGAGAAGGTAGATTTGTAACCGCGTTCTCTATCCTGAAGGAATAAGTGGGGTTTCATAGACTATACTTCAGGCATATATAACAGCCGCCTTAGTATGTAAACGGAAGGAGCAGAAGATGCGTAACAAAGCACAATTCGCAGGGCTCGTGGTAACAAGCATTATTTTGGTTATTCTGGGCACGTTCGTATGGGCTCAGGCTTCTGACGGGATCACTGTGCTGGAGGCCAAGAGCTTCTGGCGTTGCCGGTTTGTGAAGGGCACCGAGCTGGTCCGGCTGAAGTCGGGAGATCTGGAGCACGTGGTCGAGCACCTTCGAGGAGGTGTCCCCTGGGTGCTTGAAAGGGGTGGCAAGCGGACACTGGTCAAGGCGCCCAAGATGCGCCGCCGGCCCGTGCCTCCCCCGTCTGACTGGACCAGGCCGGACTATGACGACGGTCCCTGGGGGCTCTACCCGGGCCCCTACAAGGGCGGCGGTGACCGGAACAAAGGACGGCTCGGGATCTGTCCCAAAATCCGCCTGATCTATTTGCGCGGCAGATTCCGGGTAAACGATCCGGCAAAGGTCGGGGACCTTATCCTGTCCCTGTCCTTTGAGGGCGGGGCCGTTGTTTACCTCAACGGCACGGAAGTCGCCCGCTCACACCTGCCCGGGGGAAAGATCACTCCTGAGACCCCTGCCCAAGACTACCCCGAGGACGTGTACCGCGGCGAAGACGGTGTCCTGATCATGAGTCACAAGAATAAGAAATTCCCCGAGGTGCACAAGAAGCGGGTCCGGTCGCTGAGCAACGTCAAAGTCCCGGCCTCGCTGCTCATCAAGGGGGTTAATGTGCTGGCCGTGGAGCTGCACCTTGCCCCTGCGCCGGAATTCCTGTTTACCACCAAGTGGCCGCGCAGCAAACGGGCCATGTTGAGCTGGTCGCTTTGGGCACGGGTGGGACTCGAAAGTCTGGAGCTGCGTGCCCCGGCAGGCAGCGAGGTGGTTCCCGGAGCGCCACGCGGGCCCAGGCCGAAAGGCTTGTGGGTGTGGAACCACCCGGTGGTGAGGCAGCTTAAGGTTTCGCATGTCGGCGATCCCTTCCACGAGCCGCGGGCGCGATTGGTCTGTGCCCGGAACGGGGTGTGCTCCGCGCAGGTGGTGGCTTCCCTTGACAGGCCGCTCAACGATATCAATGTCCTGGCCTCGGACCTTTCCGGGCCCGGCGGAGCCAGGATCGCAGCCGCGTCAATCGAGATATGCTGGCCTTTGCCCGATAACGGAATCGGGATATATAATGGGAGGGGTGTCCGTTTCTATGACACCCTGGACGACGCCCCGCCTGCGAAGGTAGCGGTCGATGCCAAGACAGGCCTGGCCATGCAGCCGATCTGGATCCGCGTGCGGGTGCCGGCCGACGCTGTGGCGGGTGAGTACCAGGGCAAGGTTGTTGTGAGCGCTCAAGGCGCCGAGTCCGTGGACGTGCCGCTGGCGCTCAAGGTGTTCGACTGGACGGTGCCCGACCACGAGGACTTCTTCACCTGGATGGACATGATCACCTCGCCTGACACGCTGGCCATGAAGTACGGGGTGGAGATGTGGTCGCCGGCGCACTGGGACAAGGTGGAAGAGTCGTTTCGGCTCCTCGCTCAACTGGGCGCCAAGACCGTCTACATCCCGTTTATCGCCAAGACCCACTTCGGCAACGAGCATTCCATGGTCCGCTACGAGAAACAGTCGGACGGCTCCTACAAACCCGACTTCAGCATCGCGGAAAAATACATGGACCTGGTCGTCAAGCATCTTGGCACAGTGCCGGTGGTGAGCCTTTATGTCTGGGAGATCGGGGGAGACAGTACCAGTTTCCCCTCGGGCAAATCGATCGACGAGAGAACCAAGGACAGGCCCATCCTGATCACGGTTCGCGATCCGAAGACCGGCGCCTTGAAGGAAGCACAGGGACCCACGTGGGGCACGCCCGAGTGCCGGAAATTCTGGAAGACCGCGCTGGGCGGGATGAAGACCATCCTGGCCAAGCGCGGCCTGGCCGACGCCATGATGCTGGGCCCGAGCGGCGACTATTACCCCTCCAAGGCCGCGACGGACGACCTGACCGCGGCCGCCCCGGACGCGGAGTGGCTGGTGCACGCCCACCCCAGCGGTAGCCTGAAAAGCGGCATCTGGGGCCGGCCGGTCACCTACCTGGCCTGCATCTGGGGACAGGGCTGGGTGGCGGATCCGGATGCGCCGCGGGCGTATGTGAAGGACCAGCTGCGTTATTACGGGTGGAAAAACCCGGTCCGGCTGGCCCGCTTTCCTCGGAATGAACTGCGCCGCCACACGGTGGGCATGCTTCGCCCGTATCTTGAGGGCTGCGTGACCAACATGGGCACGTGCGGAACGTTTGGCCCCTCCGGCCGCTGGGACAGTTCCGCGAAGCGACGCTGGAGCGGCAACGACGGCATCGGCAGGGTCGGGGCGGATTTCTGGCCGGTGCTCAAGGGCAGGCGCGGTCACAGCCAGCCCCTGGCCGGCAGGTACGTCCCCTGGGGCTCGCTGAGTATCGCCAAATGTCTCCACCATATCCTGGGCCCGGGCAAGGATCGCCCCGTGCCCACCGCCCGTTACGAGGCATGGCGGGAGGCTCTCCAGGAGAACGAGGCTCGCTTCTTTCTGGAGCGGGTCCTGACCGACAAGGCCAAACGTGCCGGGATCGGGGAGGCCCTGGCTACACGCGCCCAGGACATCCTTGACGAACGCGTGCGCATCATCCTGGACATGAGCCTCTCGTACCAGGGCCGCAAAGATGCCCAGTATTACATCTGCTCCGGATGGCAGGAGCGGTCAGAACAACTTTACGCCATTGCCGCTGAAGTAGCAAAGGCCCTGGGAAAGACACTGGCTCAAAAAGGGAAATGAACGCGCCACTGTGTGCAATGCTGTCGGAAATATCCTGAGCACAACGTGAAGGAAAAAGCAATGATAAAACGGAAGATGGTTCTGGGAATCGGAATTCTTTTGCTGAGCGTAAGCATGGCCTTTGCGCACGATGCCGTGACCCATATGCTGCCCGCCTTTCCCGGCGCCGAGGGATTCGGGGCAATCAGCAAGGGCGGACGTGGCGGCAAAGTCATCAAGGTCACCAACCTCGATCCCTCGGGACCAGGTTCGCTGCAGGAAGCCTGCAAACAGAAAGGGCCGCGCATTGTGGTCTTTGATGTGAGCGGGGTCATCCGCCGACCTGCCGGGAAAGGCCATGGCTACGTGCTGAGAATCCCTCACGGAGAGATCACCATCGCGGGCCAGACGGCCCCGGGTGCGGGTATTACCGTGGAAGGCGGATTCGCCTGTGCCGGGCGCAAGGACGCACGCATTAAAGACATCATCATGCGTTTCCTGCGCTTTCGGCCCGAGAAGGGCAATATCCCTGCCGGCGGTGACACCGCACACTACTGCAATGCCGACCGCGTCATCCTTGATCACGCGTCGATCGCCTGGAGTTCCGACGAGTGCTGCGGCTTCACCTGGACCAGCGACTTCACGGTCCAGTGGTGCGCGATCGAGGAATCCGATCTCATAACATTCGAGGGCCGCAACCTGCACAATTTCGGCATGCTTCTGGGCTACATGCCTGCCAAGATCTCGCTGCACCATAACCTGTGGGCGCATCATTCGCAGCGTATGCCGGCAGCAACCAATCTGAAGCCGCCGGGGCTGATCGATTTCCGAAACAATGTCTGCTACAACGGTCGCATGTATATTGTAGGCGTACCGCGCGGCAACGTGATCGGCAACAGTCTGGTGGACGGTCCCGGTTCGGAAACCGGCTGCACAACGCAGAAACCAACCTGGCGACGAGGACTGACAGGCATAAGCCCGAGAGGCAGGAACTTCGTCGACGGGAACTTTATTGCCTGGCGTGGCGGATACACCGCCTGGCGCCCGGATGGTTTTCCGTTATCCCGCCTGAAGGATCCCATACCGGCCGCGCCGGTCACCACCCATACGGCAGAGCGAGGTTATGAGCTTGTACTCGGCCATGCCGGCTGCATCCCCCGTGACCCCCTTGGAAAGAGAACCGTACACGAGGTGCGTACGCGCACCGGAAAATGGGGGCGGGACGATCCTGCCGGCGGATTGATGGGCGGATTGACGCCGGCCAAGGCGAAGTCCGATGCCGATGGCGACGGGATGCCCGACGCATGGGAAACCGCGCACAACCTGAATCCCAAGGACCCGGCAGATGCGAACAAGACGGTTCCGGCAGGTGCCTCAAAAAGCGATCGCCACAAGGGCTATACCTACATCGAATACTACATCAACGCGTGTGCCGACACTCTGATCGCCAACGCGCTGGCCCACCCCGAAATCGAGCAGAAATATGACTCAAGCCTGCCCACACCTCCCCCACCTGAACCCGCTGCTTTGAAACCCGAACCCGGCGAGATGGAGAAGTTGATCGCCGTCATCAAGGTTGGGGGGAAGCAAAGCTGGCGCTCCGCCATGAGGCTCAAGAAACTTGGCCCCGCTGCTGCAGCCGCAATCCCGGCGCTGGTGGAGGGCCTGGCGGCCGATGATGTCCGTGGACCGACTTATGCGCAGGCGGCCCTGGCCAAAATCGGAACGGCCGCAGTACCCGCGCTTCTCGCAACACTCAAGCATGAAAAGGCGAAGGCACGGGCCTTGGCTGCTGACGCCCTGGGCCAAATCAAGCCAGCACCCCGGGAGGCCATCGGACCACTGCTCGAGATGATCAACACCGATACGGACCACTCGGCGTTTGGGGCGGTGCAGCGTGCGATCATATCGCTCTATCGCATGCGGCCCCTGGACAAGAAATATCTCCCTGTCCTGATAAAAACACTTGATAACCCGAATCAGTTTGCACGCGGATTCGCGGCAAGTAATTTGAGTGAACTCGGGCCTGCCGCGGCCCCGGGAATACCCGGCATCACCAAGCTGCTCACCGACGAAGGGGTCAACACACGCTGGGCGGCCGCCTGGGCCTTAGGCGAAGTGGCTGACAACTCTGAGAAGGTCGTAAACGCCCTCGTCAAGACCTTTGAAGACAGGGATACCCGTCCTCGGACTTTCGGGATTATCTCACTGGCTAAACTGTGCAAGGACGCCCCGCTTCAGCTGATTGCTGCACTGAAGAGCGAAAACGCCACTGTGCGCTGGTGTGCTGCCGATGCACTCGGCAGAATCGGTCCGGGCGCCAAGAATGCCGTGCCCGCGCTGGTCAAGCAGCTGCAGGATCCGGAAGCCCGAGTCCGTAAAATGACCGCCCTGGCACTGGGGAGGATTTTGTCCGCAGCGTCGGGCAATCCGGCTGACACGACGGTGATCGACGCACTATCCAATGCGCTTTCCGATTCAGACTGGCATGTGCGCTGGGCAGCGGCCAAGGGGCTTGGCGAACTGGGTGCGGAAGCCAGAGACGTATTGGACGCACTTGGCAAGGCTGACAAGGATGTGCGCCGGGAAGTTGTCGAATCGGCCGCCGAAGCGATCCAAAGGATTAAAGGTGACGTGGATCAGAAAAAAGATAAAGGAAGTGATCATGATCATCGAAAACAGGTGCTGCAACCCGGGCACCGGTCCCGCAAGGACCGGTAAGCAACACCAGGACAGGGAGTTCTTATATATAGAAAATAAATCAATGATCAGCAATAGAGAACTTCTTGCGCATTTCGCAGAGCAAAGGAGAAAGCCATGATAAAACGGAAGATGGTTCTGGGAATCGGAAATCTGATATTGAGGGTAACCATTACGGCAGTGTTCTTGTGTCTTTGCTCTATGTCCGCCTACGCCCAAGAAGATCTTGCTAAAGGCCTGGTGGGATACTGGACCTTTGATGACAAGGGTAATCCGGGCAAGGATTCGTCCGGCCATAACCATCACGGTACTCTGAAAGGCCCTGTCTGGGAAGAGGCTGAGGCCGGTAATGGTGTTCTGAAGTTCGATGGCGTGGATGACTATGTTGATCTGGGCGACGTAGCTGAGTACGAGTTCGGCCCTGAGGACAGATTCAGTGTTTCCCTGTGGATCAAACCCGTAGTAAACGAGGAGAAGATCAAAAAAGTAGGAAGGGTAGCGGTTCGGGGATACCTGATCGGCAGGGTCAACAATACAAGGGAGCCGCATGCGACCTCCTGGGCAATAGGAGACTATACATCCGCATTCAGCAGTTCGCGCAGTGCCGAACCGAGATTTGTCATGGGGAGTGGTATTGCGCGTAAAGGAGGAGGTGCTGCATATTCTATTGGCCGCTTAAGGTTTGGTCCCTGGTATCATCTCACAGTTGTTGTTGGTGCCAAAGGTGAAGTTATTGAGACCTATCTCAATGGCGTAAAGACGAGATCAGGGAAGAGAACAATAGGCCAGGTAACGCAGAATTCCGGCTCATTCAGAATAGGAGGAGAATACTCGTACTACTTTTTCAGTGGCCAGATCGACGACCTGCGAATATACAATCGTACCCTCACGCAGGAAGATGTCCAGGCCCTCAATGCGCAGCAGAACAAACCACCCAGGACCCAGAACCAGGAATTGTTCATGCTTGCGAACACAGCCGTCCCGATCAACATGGATGCAGATGACCCCAACGTGATCCAGAAAGATGCGCTGACGTATGAGGTCGTGAAATCCCCGGCAAACGGTGTCCTCAGCGGCAAAGCGCCCAACCTGACCTACACGCCCAAGCGTGATTTCTCGGGTGCTGACAGTTTCAGTTTCAAGGCAAATGACGGCACACTCGACAGCAACATAGCCAAGGTGGCCATTGATGTGAGATTTCCTGCTTTCCCGGGGGCAGAGGGCGCAGGCGCCGTCGCCACAGGTGGACGCGGAGGCAAGGTGATCAAGGTCACCAACCTCAATCCCAAGGGACCCGGCTCGCTCCAGGCTGCCTGCGAACAGGAGGGTCCGCGCATCGTGGTCTTCGATGTGAGCGGTGTGATCCGCGGCAACCTCAGGGTCCAGTACGGACAATTAACCATCGCCGGTCAAACCGCGCCGGGCGCGGGCATCACGATCAACGGACACGTGTTCGCCAACGGACCATTGGAGATGTGGCGGGACATCGTCATCCGCTTCCTGAGGATGAGGCCGAACCCGCCGCGGGGGCACGGAGGAGGTGGCGACGGTGTCCAGATGGGCTTCATCAAGAACTTGATTCTTGATCACGTTTCCGTCGGGTGGGGAGGCGATGAGACACTCAGTATCACGCGCAGCGGACCCTTCACCGTCCAGTGGAGCACGGTCGAGGAGTCGGCACTGATCTCCGAAGGCGGGACAACGCCGCACAACTTCGGTTCGCATTTCGGCTACACGGACAAACCCGTAACCGTCCATCACTCGCTCTACGCCCACCATTCCGATCGCGCCGTCGGCGGATGCATGGGCTCCGGCCTTGTCGACATCCGGAACAACGTTTCGTACAATTGCAGCGGCGGGTGCGGCGGCGCGAACGTGGTTGGCAACTATTTCAAGGCGGGTCCCGCCGGTCCTCACGGTCGTCGAGGAGATATCGCTCCTTCCGGTATTATCAATATCAAGGGAAGCCCTTCCGCGCAGGACCTGGAAAAGAAGCTGAAGTGTTACGTCGACGGGAACTTCTGTGACCTGGCCGGCGGCTATACGTATTGGACCTCCCCGACGTCGAAAAGAAAAGCAGCACGGGCGGACAGTCCAAACCCCACCGCACCGGTGAAGACACACACAGCCGAGCAGGCCTACGACTTGATCATGGTGCATGCGGGATGCCTGCCGCGTGACGCGGTAACCAGGCGTACCCTCAAGGAAGCCCATACCGGTACGGGTTCCTGGGGCGCGGTCATGCCCGAGGGTGGACTGATGGCCGGACTCACACCGGGGCAGGCTCCGCCTGACTCCGACAACGACGGCATGCCCGACGCGTGGGAAACCGCGCATCAGCTCAACCCCAACGACCCGAAGGATGCCAACAAGGTGGTTCCGGCCGGCGCCTCAAAGGGCGATCGCCACAAGAACTACACGTACATCGAGTATTACATCAACGAACGAGCGGACATTCTCATTGCCGAGGCCATTGCTGACGCCCGCGCAGCCGAAAAGCCGCCCGCTCCCCCACGGCCCATCGAAATCACGCCCTGGAGCGCGGCCCAACCCGGCGCCAGGGAAGGCGGACCCGGGGTAGCGAAGCATCTCGATAAACTTCGCTCCGTAAACGGAAAAGCGCGCGGCGTCAACCCGTGGGTCCAGGCCCGCAACCTGTGCTACTACAATCGCCCGGTCGCCAAAGAAGATGTTGGTATACTGATCGGCCTGTTGGACAGCAAAAACGACTCCGTCCGCAATTGCGCGTCGTGGGTAATCGGCTGCATGGAAAATCCTCCGAAGGAAGCCATCGCCCCGCTGATCAAGGCCATGCAAAGCAACATCCCCGGTAACGGATGCTGGCAGGCCTGGGCCCTGGCCAGGATCGGTCCGGCTGCGGCCGATCATGCCGTTCCTGCCTTGGTCAAGGTCAAGGGTCGCGGTCGTGCGAACGCGGCGTATGCCCTGACCCGCATGGGTCCGAAGGCCGGGGAAGCCATTCCCTATATGGTCAATTCGCTGACCGAGCGGGGAGGCTACCAGTTGCATTACATGTACGCCAAGGCCCTGGCCGGGCTCGGTGAGGATGCCGTACCGGCCCTGAGCGAGCTTCTGGGCGGTCCGCGCAAGGGACGCATAGCGGGCAAGGATTACGCGGCCCTCGCAATGGCCTGGATGGGGCCTAAGGCCAAGGCCGGGGTACCGGCCCTGATCAAGACTCTCGCAGGAAAGGATCCTCTGCTGCGCAGACGAGCAGTTCTGGCACTGGCCTGTATCGGTCCCGAGACGCCGGAGGTTCTGCCCGCGCTGGTCAAGGCACTCAAGGACGAGAGCTGGCTTGTACGCTACGAGACAGCGAAGGGCCTGGCCCTGATCGGCCTGAAGGCCAAGCCGGCAGCCGACGCACTGGCAGCGGCACTGAAAGACAGCGAATTCATGGTTCGTGCTGCGTCAGCTGAGGCGCTGGGCTGGATTGGTTTGGGAACCGGAATCAAGGTAAACGAACTGGCCACCGTTCTGGATACTGACAAGCACCCCTGGCCGCGGTTCTGCGCGGCGCGTGCCCTGAGCCGGTTCGGCCCCGGCGCCGGGGGAGCAGTAGACACGTTGGCCAGGGCGCTGAATGATTCCGACTCCGATGTCCGTGCCGAGGCAGCCTGGGCCCTGGGCAGGATCGGGTCTGGTGCCAAGGAAGCTATTCCAGCACTTAAGAAGGCACTCAACGATGAGAACGAAACAGTGCGACACGATGTGAAGACAGCATTACAGGAGATTGGAAGTGGTAAGCCGTAAAAGGACGCTGAGCCTTAGTTTTTCTGTAAAAATGCACTGCTTACGAAAGGAGCAATAAGATGATGATGCTGGCAAAAACAAAGATAGTTCTGCTTATAACAATCATAGCAGTGGCTGCACCGGCCCAGAGTTCTGACCCGGCTGAAGTGAAGGTGATCTCTGTGCTCGACTGGGTAGACGGCCCTGCCGTTGCTGACGGCACACTGCGCATCTACGGCGCCCAAAACGGGACCTTCTCCGGCAAGGTGGTCGCGCCATGGGGAACCAAGGCCTTGACTCCCAAGCTAAGCGGGCCGGGGAAGCTGCCCTCCTCTAACATCATTGTGCGGTACGCCCACCCCGACGGCCGCCCGCGCTACCGCACGGTCCGGCCGGCTTTCAACGGTCTGCATCCCGAGCCCTGCGCGCAGATGAAAGCCTCCAAGCGATACAAGCCTTACTCCACGCACCCGGTCTGGCTGACCGTCCGGGTTCCGACCGACGCCAGGCCCGGCACATACACCGGCACCTGGAATGTTGGCGGCGGCAACGTGAAGGTCGAACTCCACGTGGCTGATTGGAAAATCCCCGATGTGAAGGACTGGACGACTCACACCGGCTTTATTCAATCACCGGATTCGGTGGCTATGCAGTACAAGGTGGAGATGTGGTCGGACGAGCACTGGAAGCTTATCGAGGAGAGCTTCAAGGGACTCGCTGAACTCGGCAACAGGTCTCTCTATCTCCCGCTCCAGCGCCGAACCCATTTCGGCAATCCGCATTCCATGGTTTACTGGACCAGGAAGGGCTCAGAGCTGGAGCCTGACCTTAGCATCGTGAATAAGTACATTGACCTGGCAGTCAAGCACATGGGCAAACTCTCAGTGGTCTGTGTTTACGCCTGGGAGATGGACAACCCATCGGCAAAGAGCTTTCCTGCGATGAAGTCCGCTGCCGAGCGGCTTTGTGACAGGGAGATACTCATTAGTGTGAAGAACAACGGCAAGCTGGAGGAGGCCATCGCTCCCAAGTGGGGTACCCCCGAGTGCGTTGCCTTCTGGAAGCCGGTCTTCTTCGGCATCCAGGGCATTCTCAAGAAGCACGGCCTGGAGAAGTCCATGATGCTGGGCATCTCCGGCGACTACGCGCCCAGCAAGGAGGCCGCCAAGGGCCTGGTATCCGCGGCCCCGCCGGGAACCAAGTGGGTCTGCCACGCGCACGGCGCGCCGAACAAGGTGCACGGGGTCGACGTCGGCCTGACCGCTTCGGTGTGGGGATTCAAGGGGCCGGTGGACCCGGACGCCCCTCCAAGGTGGAACGCATCTTGGGAGAAGCCTCACTACTACGGCTGGCAGCGGAAGCCCGGCTGGCTGCTCACCGGCTTCCCGCGCTACGGGTGTTTCTACGGGAACAAAGCGAGCCAGATAGGTCCCCACCCGATGGCAATATGCCGTGCGCTGGCCGAGGGCGCCATGACCGCCGGGGGCAAGATCGCCAAATCGCCGGGTTGTAACGGATTTGACCGGATGGGAGCCGACTTCTGGCCGGTACTCGCCGGAAGCCGAGGAAGAAGTCTTCCCATCTGCGGACGCTACCCGGAGAGCAACTGGGGCCAGCTCAAGATAAACTTTGCCACGGCTGCCATCTTGGCCCCGGGCAAGAACGGCGCTGTGCCCACCGGACGATTGGAGATGATTCGCGAAGGACTCCAGGAGGCCGAGGCCCGGATATTCATCGAGAAGGCCCTGGTCGGCAAGAAGATCTCCGGGCCGGACGCCGCCCGCCTGCAGAAACTGCTCGACGTGCGGGTCAAGGACTTCCTCAAGGGCAGGGGGAACAAGGGTAGAAACTGGCCGAAGTGGGCTGAGGGTGACCGCTGGCACAAGGCATCGGCAGCGCTCTACGCCGCCGCTGCCGAGGTGGCCAAGAAGACCGGCGCAAAATAGGGCGCACATCAAGGCTGCGATTGACGTCTTAACTATTGACCTACAAGGAGAAAACGATGATGAAACGGAAGATGGTTCTGGGAATCGGAATCATGGTGTTGATTGCGGGTATTGCCGCTGCTCAGGATGGCGGAAAGGACAAGGCAGCAGCCAAGAAAAAGGCTGCCGCCCCGGTCAGGCAGGAGGACGTCAAACTGCCGCCGTGGCAAAAGCCGGACCTGCCTGCCTTTCCGGGGGCAGAGGGATTCGGCGCCGCATCAAAGGGTGGACGTGGAGGCAGGGTGATCAAGGTCACCAATTTGAATCCATCCGGCCCGGGCACTCTGGCCGAAGCCTGCGCAGCCAGCGGGCCGCGGATCGTTGTATTCGATGTATCAGGAGTGATCGATGTGGGCAAACGGCTTCATATCGGCAGCGGACAAATCACCATCGCCGGTCAGACAGCGCCCGGTGCCGGCATTACCCTTGACGGTGCGCTTTCCTGCGGCGGACCCTACCGCAAAGACTTAAAAGGAAAGAGGACCACGGACGTTATTGTCCGGTTTCTGCGGATCCGTGCCTCCAGAGGCGGCGACGGTATTGGTTTTGTCTTTACACGCCGGTATATCCTGGACCACCTGAGCGTGTCCTGGGGCACGGACGAGAATATGGGGCTGTCCACCTGCGACAATTTCACTGTCCAGTGGTGCGCCAATGAAGAATCCGAATGCGGCCGCGGTGGCGTGATCAAGTATCGCGTGGGTGACGGTCCGCTCTTTCGCGGCGGCGGCAACTCACCGCATAACTACGGCATGATCTGCGGCTATGTGCCTGAGGGCAATGTCACGCTGCATCACAACCTGTGGGCGCATCACAACCGGCGCACCCCGCTCTGCGGTATCGAGCTGCTCGACCACCGCAACAACGTCATATACAATGTGAAGGAAGGCATCATGTTCCACCCGGCCAAGATGAACAAGAGCCGCCCGAATCAGCTTTTTGCAGCCAACATCATCGGAAATTACTTCAAGCCCGGCCCCAGTTGTCCCAAGGACGGCCGAAAAGGCCTGCCGCGCAAGGTTGGGGGCGGGCGCTGTATGGTGGCCGAATCCGGGGGTCATGTGTATGCCGAAGGCAACTATTTCGGGGTCGCGAACAAAGTCGTTGATGTCTGGAATGAAAGATGTAAAGGCGTCAGCATGAGGAAGTGCGCCAAGGCGGACAGACCGTGGCCGGCACCCCAGGTCATAACGCAGACAGCCGAAGACGCCTACGCGTCCGTGCTGGCCCATGCAGGTTGCCTGCCCCGCGATGCCATCGGAAAACGTATTGTCGACGAGGTGAAAACCGGAAAAGGCTCGTGGGGACGCAAGGAGATCAAGGGCGGTCTCATGGCCGGCCTCACCCCGGGAAAGGCGCCCAAGGACTCGGACGGTGACGGTATGCCGGATGCATGGGAAACCGCGCACAAGCTGAATCCGTCTGACGCCAAGGACGCAAACACGATCGTCCCTGCCGGCGCATCAAAAGATGACCGGCACAAGGGATATACCTATATCGAGTATTATATCAACGAGTGCGCTGACACGTTGATTGAAAAGGCTATAGCTGCCGGACAATAAAGGAGAAAGCTATGATGATGCGGACAAAAACAAAGATAGTTCTGCTTATACTCATCGCAGCAGCGGCTGCACCGGCCCAGAGTCCTGACGCGGTCGGAGTGAAGGTGATCTCTGTGCTCGACTGGGTGGACGGCCCTGCCGTTGCCGACGGCACGCTGCGCATCTATGGCGCAAGGAACGGGACGTTCTCGGGCAAGGTGGTCGCGCCGTGGGGCACTAAGGCCTCCGTGCCGACGCTGAAAGGGCCGAGCAAGCTGCCGGCCTCGAACTTCATCGTGCGCTACGGCCATCCCGACGGGCGCACGCGCTTTGCCAGAAGCCGGCCGCCCTTCAACGGCCTGCATCCCGAGCCCTCTGGCGAGATGAAGGCGTCCAAGCGCTACAAGCCTCACGCCGTTCACCCCGTATGGCTGACCGTCCGGGTACCGGCCGACGCCAAGCCCGGCACATACACCGGCACCTGGAGCGTGGGTGAGGGCAGCGTGAAGGTCGAGCTTCACGTGGCTGACTGGAAGATCCCCGATGTCAAGGATTTTACGACCCACGTGGGCTTCATCCAGTCGCCGGACTCCGTGGCCATGCAGTACAAGGTGCCCATGTGGTCGGAGGAGCACTGGAAGCTTATCGAATCTACCTTTGAGCACCTCAGTGAGGTCGGCAACAAGTCTCTCTACCTTCCACTGCAGCGCCGAACCCACTTCGGCAACCAGCACTCCATGGTGCACTGGACCAAGCGGGGAGATACGCTGGAGCCCGACTTTAGCATCGTGAAGAAATACATCGACCTGGCCGTCAAGCACATGGGCCGGCTCTCGGTGGTCTGTCTCTACGCCTGGGAGATGGATAACGAGAAGGCGCGGAGCTTTCCTTCGTCAATACCCGCCGCCGAGAAGGAGCGGCTGAAGAACCTCAAGCCCGACATACTCATCACCGTGAAGAACGGGGGCAAGCTGGAAGAGGCCATCGCTCCCAAGTGGGGTACCCCCGAGTGCGTAGTGTTCTGGAAGCCGGTCTGCCACGGCATCCACGGTATTCTCAAGAAACATGGTCTTGAAGAGTCGATGATGTTGGGCATATCCGGCGACATCGAGCCCAGCGAAACGTGCGTCAAGGATCTGACATCCGCGGCCCCGCCGGGCACCAAGTGGGTCTGCCACCAGCATCCTGCCCGGAACAACGTGCACGGGGTCCCTGCCGGCTTGACCGCTTCGGTGTGGGGCTTCAAGGGGCCGGTGGACCCGGATGCCCCTTTCAGATGGAACGCGGCTTGGGAGAAGCATCGCTACTACGGCTGGCAGCGGAAGAAGGGCTGGCTATTGACGGCTTACCCGCGATACGGGTGCTTCTACGGGAATAGGGTCAGCCAGCTTGGGCCCCATCCGCTGGCCCAGTATCGTTCGCTGGCCGAGGGCGCCATGGCCGCCGGGGGCAAGATCGCCAAATCCCCGGGTTGTAACGGATTTGACCGGATGGGAGCCGACTTCTGGCCGGTACTCGTGGGTAAGCGCGGAGCAGGCGTACCCCTATGCGGCCGGTATCCAAAAAGCGGCTGGGGTTCTCTCAAAATAACCACCGCCACCACGGCCATTGTGGCCCCGGGCAAGAACGGCCCGGTGGCCACCGAGCGCCTGGAGATGATTCGCGAAGGACTCCAGGAGACCGAGGCCCGGATATTCATCGAAAAGGCCCTGGTCGGCAAGAAGATCTCCGGGCCGGACGCCGCCCGCCTGCAGAAACTGCTCGACGTGCGGATCAAGGCCTTCCTCAAGGCTACGACGAACAAGGGCAGAAACTGGCCGAAATGGGCCGAGGGTGACCGGTGGCACAAGGCATCGGCAGCACTCTACGCCGCCGCTGTCGAGGTGGCCAAAAAGACCGGCGCAAAATAGGGCGCACATCAAGGCTGCGATTGACGTCTTAACCATTGACCTGTAAGGAGAAAACGATGATGCGGGCAAAAACAAAGATAGTTCTGCTTATACTAATCGCAGCAACGGCTGCACCGGCCCAGGCCCCTGGTCAGGCTGGAGTGAACGTAATTTCTCTACTCGATTACGTGAACGGCTCCCCTACCGGCGACATACTGTATATTTACGGAGCGAGGAACGGGGTCTTCTCAGGCAAGGTAGTGGCACCGTGGGGCAGCAGGATATCTGTCCCGAATCTGAGCGGCCCGGGCAGGCTGCCTGCTTCAAACATTATCGTACGGTACTGCCATCCTGACGCACCTTCGCGCTACCGCAAGGGACGGCCTGTGTTCAACGGCCTGCACCCCGAACCTCCCGGACCGATGAAGCAGTCCAAGTACTACAAGCCCTACTCCACGCACCCGGTCTGGCTGACCGTCCGGGTTCCGGCTGATGCTAAGCCCGGCACGTACACCGGCACCTGGAATATCGGCGGTTCCGGTGTGAAAGTCGAGCTCCACGTGGCAAACTGGACAATTCCCGGTATCAAGGATTGGACAACCCACCTTGGTTTCATCCAATCGCCGGATTCGGTTGCCATGCAGTATAATGTGCCCATGTGGTCGGATAAGCACTGGAAACTCATTGAGGAAAGCTTCAAGCTGCTCAGCGAAATACATAACAGGTCGCTCTACATTCCGCTGCAGCGCCGGACCCATTTCGGCAACCCGCATTCCATAGTCCACTGGACGAAGAAGGGCAATACTCTAGAGCCCGATCTGAGCATTGTGAAAAAGTACATTGACCTGGCTGTCAAACACATGGGCAAGCTGCCCGTGGTGTGCCTGTACGCATGGGAGATGGATTGCGAGACAGCAAAGAGCTTCCCTTCAGGAATAAAGCCTGCAGAGCGTCAGAAGGACAGGGACATACTTATAACCGTGAAAAACGGAAGCAAACTGGAGGAAGCCGCGGCTCCCAAGTGGGGTACGCCTGAATGTGTGAATTTCTGGAAGCCGGTCTTCCATGGCATCCACGGCATTCTCAACAAGCACGGTATAGGCACATCCATGATGCTGGGCATATCCGGGGACTACACCCCCAGTCCACAGGCTGCCAAGGACCTGGTATCCGCTGCGCCGCCGGGCATTAAGTGGGTCTGCCATGCCCACGTGGCCCCCACTAAAGTATACGATACCGAAGCCGGAGTGACAGCTTCGGTATGGGGTATTAAAGGGCCGGTGGACCCGGATGCGCCCCCCAGGTATAATTTCATGAAGCCCCGCTACTACGGCTGGCAGCGGAAAAAGGGATGGATCCTTACATCCTTTCCGCGCTACGGATCCTTCTACGGGAACGCTATGAGCCTGCGCAGCCCCTACTTCCTGGCCATGTACCGTTCGGCTGCCGAGGGAGCCATGATTGCTGTAGGGCGGGCAAAAAGATCTCCGGGTGTTAACGGGGTCGAGCGGCTGGGGACCGACTTCTGGCCTGTGCTCGCCGGAAGCCGGGGAAGAAGTCGTCCCATCTGCGGACGCTATCCGGAATGCAACTGGGGTCAGCTTAAGATAACCGCTGCTACTGCAGCTATTCTGGCACCCGGCAAAGCCGGTCCGGTAGCTACCGAACGCTTTGAGATGCTCCGCGAAGGCCTGCAGGAAGCCGAAGCCCGGATATTCATTGAAAAGGCTCTGGTTGGCAAAAAGATATCGGGTGCGCCCGCAACTCGCCTGCAGAAGATGCTTGACGAGCGCACCAAGAAATTCATCACAGCCTCCAAGGGCAGGGGCAGCAAATCGAAGAGTTGGCACGAGTGGGCGGGCGGTGACCGCTGGCACAAGGCATCGGCAGCACTTTACGCTGCAGCAGCCGAGGTAGCAGCTAAGACCGGTGCAAGGTAGATATAGGCGGGATCATCCCGACACAGCAAGCCGGCCCTCCGGCCTGTATGCCTACGGGCAGGAAGCGCGGGACTGCAAGCAGGATATCAGGATCATAGTATACGTCTTTTGGGGCTTAGCGTCTAATCCTGTCAATATTTTTCTTTTCTTTTAAATTCCGCGTTCCGCAATCGGCCCTCCGCAATAGAATGATCCTGCCTATGCTGTCCAGATCAGATATAAGCCCCCCAGAAGAACCAATACTCCACAGCCCTTTTTCAAAATTACTGATCCTTTGGATTGTTCATTCCAGTTAAGATAACGTTGTACAAGTTCGGTACATGTGCCGGCAGCCACTATCACAGAGCAGTGCCCTATCCCGTATATTGCCAGCAATATTATTCCATACAGGATGTTAGAGGATGCTACTTTAAATGTAACTCCAAGCATAGGAGCCATGAACGCAAACGTGCACGGCCCCAGTGCAATGCCGAACACAAGCCCCAGAATAAACGCAGCACAAATCCCTTTCTTCTTCATGCCGACCTGCCCCGGCCCTTTAAACGGAATGGGGACCACATCAAGCAGATGCAGCCCCACTGCGAAGAAGATCAAAGCAACAAAGTAGTTGCCCCAGCTGCCGATATCCCCCATCATGTGTCCTGTTGCTGCGGTAATGACACCGATAACCGCTATGGTGATCAGGATACCGACAGAGAAAAAAGCAGATATCAGGAACGCCCTTTTTGCGGAAATCCGTCCCTGCTCGTCAATGAACGCGACTATCAGAGGTATACTTGCAAGGTGACAGGGGCTGAGAAGAATACTGAGTATCCCCCATATGAACGCTGCTCCCAATGCAATGAGAGGTGCCCCTTCTACCGCTTGTGTTAGATTCTGGAAAAATGCTTCCATGGTCTCAAAATAACCTTTTCTTCCGCGCACGGCGGAACATCATGTACCTCAGCACTTGTCGGGAAGGATTTCAGGCCTTTCTGTATTTTTCTCTTCTTGATCGTTATCCATTGAATCTTTTTCAAATTCCACACCAAGCTCTTTCCACTTCGTCAGTATATCCTCTTTTGAAATAAAGCCTTCATGACGAAACAATTCCCTGCCTGAAGCATCAAAGAATATCTGAGTTGGAATTATTGTGATACCGTATTTCTGTTTTGCTGCAGGATTCTTTTTGATATCAATGAGCTGCACTTCCATTTTTCCGGTATAACTTTTCTTAAGATCTTCCAGGACCGGCTCCATCATTTTGCACGGGATACATGTGCCTGCCCCAAAGTCGATAAGCTTCGGCAAAATGCTTCCCGTTTCCGTTTGTCCAGTGTTACTCCCTGAAACCGAGCCGATTTCTTTTTCCTTCAGAATGACCACTCCGGCAATAGCCAGGATCAGAACAGCAACAATACCGATCTTCATTCCAGTGCCAGTACCCGTTTTCGTTTCCTGTGTATCCATTCAACCCTCCGATCTGCACAATCCGGATAAGTTTTTTGTCGTTTGAAGCGGCAAAAAACTTAAACGAACATCTTTTTTATTTCCTCAGGAGACAGCACCTTGCCGACGGCCTTCACATCTCCGTCAATTACCAGTGCAGGAGTCATCATGACTCCGAACTTCATTATATCATTGATCTCAGTCACTTTTTCAAGCTCATATTCAATGCCTGTTTCTTTAGCTGCAGTGTCTGCATTTTTCGCCAAGGCCTTACACTTAGGGCAGCCTGTTCCCAGAATCTGAATTTTCATTCTTTATTCTCCATAACGCATATATGTTCTCGGTAATTATTCTACAAGTTTTTTGTCGTTGATCCGATAAAAAACTTAACTGTAAAACGCACCGAATGCAATTCCTGATACGGTCGCCATGACAATAACAAGTAAGACAAAAACTGTCGTTTTCTTCGTCCCCATAACACTTTGTATAACCAGCATATTGGGCAGACTCAGTGCCGGACCTGCCAAAAGAAGAGCGAGAGCCGGTCCTTTGCCCATACCCGCTCCGATCAGCCCCTGCAGTATGGGGACCTCAGTGAGTGTGGCAAAATACATAAATGCACCGGCAACCGAAGCAAACAGGTTTGCCCATATCGAGTTTCCGCCGACAGCACGGGTAACCCAGTCCGACGGTATCAGTCCCTCATGTCCGGGACGGCCCAGGAGTGCTCCTGCAATCAGAACCCCGAAAAACAGCAAAGGCAGAATCTGTTTGGCAAATCCCCATGAAGAGGAAAACCATTCACCAGTCTCACCTTTATCGGTGCTGGTAATTACAGACAATCCGAGAAATGCGGCTGCAAACGGGATCATGGGTTCATGACTGAAGAAGAGGCCGAAAATGACAGCTGGCAGAGAGGCCAAAATGATCTTCCACCACTTAAGCTCGAACCAGAGAACAAGCATAGCAACCAAGCCCACACTGAATAGCACGGTAATGACCCATTTGGCCGAATAAATCGCATGCCAAAAACCAGATGCCTCCTGCGGCTTACCCCAGTTGGCAAATACAAGAATGCCGACCATGGAAGCAAAGTAGAGGATGTTCTTCCACAGGGGACGTTTGATTTCTGGTTCAGGCATTGCCATCTGTGCATCGGCTTTTGCCATTTCCTCTTTGCGAAAAATCAGATGCATCATAAGGCCGATTATTACACTGAAGCCAATTGCACCTATTGCCCGTGCGATGCCCATTTCCAAACCGAGTACCCGCGCAGTTAATACAATGGCCAACACATTGATTGCAGGCCCGGAGTAAAGGAATGCACTTGCCGGACCAAGCCCTGCACCCATACGATAGATCCCGGCAAACAGGGGAAGTACTGTGCACGAACAGACTGCCAGGATCGTTCCCGAAACCGAAGCCACACCGTATGCCAGCACTTTATTTGCCTTGGCACCGAGGTATTTCATAACCGATGCCTGACTTACAAATACACTTATTGCACCGGCTATGAAAAATGCGGGTACAAGACAGAGCAGCACATGTTCCTGCGCATACCACTTGACAAGATGAAAAGCTTCAAGCAGAGAGTTATCGAACCGCTCTTTGCCAATAGGCAGATAGAAGCTCACCAGAAACACCGCTGCAATAATTGCCAGCGGTTTCCATTCTTGCTTCCACTTAATCATGTCTTTTCTCGTTTATTCTTGTTGATATAGCCATGTTGCTATATGCTCCTTTGAAATTTTTTTACCTTCCCTGACACAGTTGAGTCCTGTCGGCCTGATCCGCTTTCTCCTGGTCCTTCTTGATGACCGCATCGTCATTGAGCCATTTGCGAAGCTGAGAGAGTATCTCCTTTGAGAAGGGATTTCCATCTCGGCTTATGATATAATTGGTCCAGATGCCATCCTGTTCATTGTCGACAAGTCCAGCCGCTTTCAGTTTCCTTAGGTGGCGGGACACACTGGGTTGCTTGATACCAAGAACAAACGCCAATTCGCACACACACATCTTCCGGGTCTCAAGCAGTTTTAGTATACGAAGTCTGTTCCGGTCTGATACTGCCTTGAATACTTTTTCAATATCTTTCATTATACATTCTTCTAAATAGCCATTCTGCTATATTGCATACGATATCATTCTTGGAATGTTTGTCAAGAAAAATATATTTTTATTTTAGTTCCCCCGCACAAAAAACGACCATGGATAGTATCGTCACCAGGGGAATATCTACGCTGCATTATATCAATAGCGGAAATAGGGGTCAGACGGCCTTATTATTCCACTTCTCCTCCATTCCTCAAATTGAAAATATACCTGTTTATTACATTGAAATCCGTTATTTTTTAAATTGATTGCAGAATATTTCGGTCATTTTACCACTGCTGTTTGTATGAAGTGACACTTTTTCTGTATAAGTTTCCGATGTGATTTTATTGCTGATGGCCCTGTTTTTTTCTGCTATGGGCCGTCCCGGGACGGCCTGCTGCGGGGTCCGCCTGTCGGCAGATCGTGGTGGAATATGCTGAATACGCTCCACAGCTTCTCTCCGCTCGCGTGAAGCCATTTCTGGATATGCTCCTCTCT